>ENA-OZGR01000014-OZGR01000014.1-human-gut-metagenome-genome-assembly--contig:-NODE-14-length-122623-cov-32.073845_pt1 | contig 122623 bp, 122 predicted proteins | sample MGYA00244660_ERZ653666 | MGnify/ENA primary metagenome ERZ653666 (study PRJEB26926, sample SAMN06165280) | human gut metagenome | biome: ENVO:00009003; feature: ENVO:2100002; material: ENVO:00002003...
AGTTGTCTATAAGCACATCCGGAAGGATGGCACGAAGGAGTCGTTCGGGTTTCATAAAACAAAGGTAAGCAAAGGTAGCTAATTTTAAAACTTAACAACCAGAAATTTCCGCTGAGCCATTCTTGCTCACATTGATGCAGGAAAAACTTCCGTAACCGAGAATCTGCTGTTTGCCAGTGGAGCAACGGAAAAGTGCGGCCGTGTGGATAATGGTGACACCATAACGGACTCTATGGATATAGAGAAACGTAGAGGAATTACTGTCCGGGCTTCTACGACATCTATTATCTGGAATGGAGTGAAATGCAATATCATTGACACTCCGGGACACATGGATTTTATTGCGGAAGTGGAGCGGACATTCAAAATGCTTGATGGAGCAGTCCTCATCTTATCCGCAAAGGAAGGCATACAAGCGCAGACAAAGTTGCTGTTCAGTACTTTACAAAAGCTGCAAATCCCGACAATTATATTTATCAATAAGATTGACCGTGCCGGTGTGAATTTGGAGCGTTTGTATATGGATATAAAAACAAATCTGTCGCAAGATGTCCTGTTTATGCAAACTGTTGTCGATGGATCGGTTTATCCGGTTTGCTCCCAAACATATATAAAGGAAGAATACAAAGAATTTGTATGCAACCATGACGACGATATATTAGAACGATATTTGGCGGATAGCGAAATTTCACCGGCTGATTATTGGAATACGATAATCGCTCTTGTGGCAAAAGCCAAAGTCTATCCGGTGCTACATGGATCAGCAATGTTCAATATCGGTATCAATGAGTTGTTGGACGCCATTTCTTCTTTTATACTTCCTCCGGCATCAGTCTCAAACAGACTTTCAGCTTATCTCTATAAGATAGAGCATGACCCCAAAGGGCATAAAAGAAGTTTTCTTAAAATAATTGACGGAAGTCTGAGACTTCGAGACGTTGTAAGAATCAACGATTCGGAAAAATTCATCAAGATTAAAAATCTAAAGACTATTTATCAGGGCAGAGAGATAAATGTTGATGAAGTGGGTGCCAATGATATCGCGATTGTAGAAGATATAGAAGATTTTCGAATCGGAGATTATTTAGGTGCTAAACCTTGTTTGATTCAAGGATTATCTCATCAGCATCCCGCTCTCAAATCCTCCGTCCGGCCAAATAAGCCCGAAGAGAGAAGCAAGGTGATATCCGCTCTGAATACATTGTGGATTGAAGACCCGTCTTTGTCCTTTTCCATAAACTCATATAGTGATGAATTGGAAATCTCGTTATATGGTTTGACCCAAAAGGAAATCATACAGACATTGCTGGAAGAACGATTTTCCGTAAAGGTCCATTTTGATGAGATCAAGACTATCTACAAAGAACGACCTATAAAAAAGGTCAATAAGATTATTCAGATCGAAGTACCACCCAACCCTTACTGGGCCACAATAGGGCTGACTCTTGAACCCTTACCGTTAGGGGCAGGGTTGCAAATCGAAAGTGACATCTCCTATGGTTATCTGAACCATTCTTTTCAAAATGCCGTTTTTGAAGGGATTCGTATGTCTTGCCAATCTGGTTTACATGGATGGGAAGTGACAGATCTGAAAGTAACTTTTACTCAAGCCGAGTATTATAGCCCGGTAAGTACACCTGCTGATTTCAGACAGCTGACCCCTTATGTCTTCAGGCTGGCTTTGCAACAGTCAGGTGTGGACATTCTCGAACCGATGCTCTGTTTTGAGTTGCAGATACCCCAAGTAGCGAGTTCCAAAGCTATTACAGATTTGCAAAAACTGATGTCTGAGATTGAAGACATCAGTTGTAATAATGAGTGGTGTCATATTAAAGGGAAAGTTCCATTAAATACAAGTAAAGACTATGCCTCAGAAGTAAGTTCGTACACTAAGGGCTTAGGCATTTTTATGGTTAAGCCATGTGGGTATCAAATAACAAAAGACGGTTATTCTGATAATATCCGCATGAACGAAAAAGATAAACTTTTATTCATGTTCCAAAAATCAATGTCATTAAAATAATGGAGCGGTCAGGAAATTTCTATAAGGCAATACGGTTGGGATATATACTTATCTCCATTCTTATCGGATGTATGGCATATAATAGCCTCTATGAATGGCAGGAGATAGAAGCATTAGAACTTGGCAATAAAAAAATAGACGAGCTCCGAAAAGAAATAAACAATATCAATATTCAAATGATAAAATTTTCTCTATTGGGTGAAACAATACTGGAATGGAACGATAAAGATATCGAGCATTACCATGCACGGCGTATGGCAATGGACAGTATGCTCTGCCGTTTCAAGGCCACCTATCCAGCAGAGCGCATCGATAGTGTGCGCAGTCTTTTAGAGGATAAGGAACGACAGATGTTCCAGATAGTCCGGTTAATGGATGAACAACAATCTATTAACAAGAAGATAGCCAATCAAATTCCGGTTATTGTACAGAAAAGTGTGCAGGAACAGTCCAAAAAGCCAAAACGAAAAGGTTTCTTAGGCATATTCGGCAAAAAAAAGGAAGTAACTCCAGCAGTATCAACCACTATCCTTCATTCGGTCAATAGAAACGTAATCAGCGAACAGAAAGTGCAGGATCGCCAATTGTCGGAACAAGCCGACAGCCTTGCAGCTCGTAATGCAGAACTTAACAGACAACTGCAAGAATTGATTTGCCAAATAGAAGAAAAGGTACAAACCGAACTGCAAAGCCGGGAAAACGAAATAGTTGCCATGCGTGAAAAGTCATTTATGCAAGTAGGCGGTTTAATGGGATTCGTTCTTCTATTGTTGTTAATTTCCTACATCATCATACATCGTGATGCAAAAAGCATTAAACAATACAAGCACAAGACAACTGATTTGATAAGGCAACTGGAACAATCCGTACAACGGAACGAGGCACTGATAACGTCAAGGAAGAAGGCGGTACATACTATCACCCATGAACTGCGCACACCGCTGACAGCAATAACAGGCTATGCCGGACTGATACGGAAAGAACAGTGTGAGGATAAGTCCGGGCAGTATATCCAAAACATACTGCAATCCTCCGACCGTATGCGGGATATGCTTAACACTTTGCTTGACTTCTTCCGCCTGGACAACGGCAAGGAACAGCCCCGTCTGTCACCCTGCCGGATTTCAGCAATCACGCACACACTTGAAACGGAGTTCATGCCTGTTGCCGTGAACAAAGGGCTGTCCTTGTCCGTGAAGACTGGACACGATGCCATTGTATTGACCGACAAAGAGCGAATAATACAAATCGGGAATAACCTGCTGTCAAACGCTGTCAAGTTCACAGAAGAAGGCGGTGTTTCTTTGATTACTGAATATGATAATGGAGTTCTGACACTGGTCGTTGAAGATACAGGTACAGGCATGACAGAAGAGGAACAGAAACAAGCGTTCGGTGCGTTTGAACGTCTATCAAATGCCGCCGCAAAGGAGGGTTTCGGGCTTGGGCTTGCCATAATGCGTAATATTGTGTCGATGCTTGGCGGAACAATCCGTTTAGACAGCAAGAAAGGGAAAGGCAGTCGTTTCACAGTTGAAATTTCTATGCAGGAAGCTGAAGAACAGCTTGGATATACAAGCAATACACCTGTTTATCATAACAATAAATTCCATGATGTTGTCGCCATTGACAATGATGAGGTATTACTTCTGATGCTGAAAGAGATGTATTCCCAAGAAGGAATACACTGCGACACTTGCACCGATGCTGCGGCACTGATGGAAATGATACGCCAGAAAGAATACAGCCTGTTGCTGACAGACTTGAATATGCCCGATATAAACGGTTTCGAATTGCTGGAACTGTTGCGTTCGTCCAACGTGGGCAATTCACCAACAATCCCGGTGGTTGTGGCAACCGCTTCGGGCAGTTGTAACAAAGGGGAACTATTGGCAAAAGGCTTTGCCGGATGCCTGTTCAAACCGTTCTCCATATCGGAACTGATGGAGGTTTCCGACAGGTGTGCCATAAAAGCGACACCGGACGGGAAACCGGACTTTTCCGCCTTATTGTCCTATGGCAATGAAGCCGTCATGCTGGAAAAGTTGATAACTGAAACAGAAAAGGAAATGCAGGCGGTACGGGATGCAGCAAAAGAAAAAGACCTGCAAAAGCTGGATTCCCTGATCCACCACCTGCGCAGTTCGTGGGAGGTGCTCCGTGCCGACCAACCGCTGAATGTACTTTACGGATTGCTTCGTGGCGATGCTCTCCCGGATGGTGAAGCGTTAAGCCATGCCGTGACTGCCGTGCTGGATAAGGGAGTGGAAATAATACGGTTGGCAGAAGAGGAAAGGAGAAAATACGAAGATGAATAAGACAAAAATAATTGTGGTGGAAGACAACATCGTGTATTGCGAATATGTCTGCAATATGCTGTCACGGGAGGGCTACCGCAATATGAAGGCTTACCACCTCTCAACCGCGAAGAAACATCTGCAACAGGCAACAGATAATGATATCGTGGTTGCCGACCTGCGTCTGCCTGACGGCAGTGGCATAGACCTTTTGTGCTGGATGCGAAAGGAGGGAAAGATGCAGCCCTTCATCATTATGACCGACTACGCCGAAGTTAATACCGCCGTGGAAAGCATGAAACTCGGCTCGATAGACTATATTCCCAAACAGCTTGTGGAGGATAAACTTGTCCCCCTGATCCGTTCCATACTGAAAGAACGTCAGGCAGGACAACGCCGTATGCCTATATTCGCCCGTGAAGGTTCCGCCTTTCAGAAAATCATGCACCGCATAAGGCTGGTAGCCGCCACCGATATGAGCGTGATGATATTTGGTGAGAACGGCACGGGCAAGGAGCATATTGCCCACCTGTTGCATGACAAGAGCAAACGTGCAGGCAAGCCATTTGTGGCGGTGGACTGCGGTTCACTCTCCAAAGAGCTTGCACCGTCGGCTTTCTTCGGACACGTCAAAGGTGCATTTACAGGTGCGGACAATGCCAAGAAAGGATATTTCCATGAGGCGGAAGGCGGCACGTTGTTTCTGGACGAGGTAGGAAACCTCGCGTTGGAAACCCAACAGATGTTGCTCCGTGCCATACAGGAGAGGCGGTATCGCCCGGTCGGAGACAAGGCAGACCGGAATTTCAATGTCCGCATCATCGCTGCTACCAATGAAGATTTGGAGGTATCGGTGAATGAAAAGCGTTTTCGGCAGGATCTTCTGTACCGCCTGCACGACTTCGGGATAACCGTTCCTCCGTTGCGTGACTGTCAAGAAGACATTATGCCGCTGGCAGAGTTCTTCCGTGATATGGCAAACAGAGAGCTGGAGTGTAGCGTGAGCGGGTTCAGTTCCGAAGCACGTAAAGCGTTGCTGACACACGCATGGCCGGGCAACGTGCGGGAACTTCGGCAGAAAGTTATGGGTGCTGTATTGCAGGCGCAGGAAGGTGTTGTCATGAAAGAGCATCTGGAACTTGCCGTGACGAAACCGACCTCTACTGTCAGCTTCGCCTTGCGCAATGACGCGGAGGATAAGGAGCGGATATTGCGTGCGTTGAAACAGGCAAACGGCAACCGGAGTGTCGCCGCAGAACTGCTCGGCATAGGCAGGACAACACTATACAGCAAACTTGAAGAGTATGGACTTAAATATAAATTCAAGCAATCATAGCCCGTAATTCACTGAATTTGGCTATCTTTGCATAACATTTGAGAAAAACGGCGATTGGCAGGAGCTTTTCGCCGCCAACATATAGGATAAGACCGCAAGGCGTTTCAAGCGAAAATCTGGTAAATTGGAACTACGGAGACGATTGCGTGATGCTTATGCTATGCTTACGCATAGCGTGCATTCACGTACTCTCCGTAAAGGCTTTACCAGAGCCATCGCTTGAAGGTAGTGTGAATTGCACGCTACTTTTTTACCCTTGCCTAACGAAAGGAAACGATTATGGGTAAAGTTCAGATTCTCGCCGTACTGACGATGGACGGATGTCTTTCTTCAGAGTTATATGATAAAGCACATCAGGATTTGTGCCTTGACCGTTGCGGTCTTGATGAAATCAGGAAGAAAGCCTTTTACCGTGTGACACCGGACTATTCCATTTCAATGCTGCACGAATGGAGAAAAGACTGCACAAACATCCGTTACCTCGCGGAAGCCACACCGGACACGGCAGACTATATAAACGGACTGCTGCGGATGCACGCTGTGGATGAAATCATACTATACACCGTTCCTTTCATATCCGGAAGCGGACGACATTTTTTTAAGTCGGCTCTGCCAGAGCAACACTGGACGCTTTCCTCTTTGAAAAGCTATCCCAACGGTGTATGTCGCATTATCTATATCCTTGATAAAAAAGCAAGATAGCCAAAATGTGCGGCAAGCATACATTTCTATTTTCAGGAATAGAATAAATGTTCCGATTACAAACAATTTAAGTCGGAGATAATTTGTCCTTGTGAAAAAATACTGAATTTTATACCTCTGAAATCCAGCACTTTGTAAAATTGAGTGTTGGATTTTTTATTTTCTGCCGCGTTTTTTGCCAATTATATTCATGTGCGCACGCAGAAAACAAAGTGTAATTTTCAAAATTGACAGAACCATGAATTATTTCTTGCTGGCGGAAACCGACTTTTTCCGCCTGATAAACGAAGCCGGCGACTGCAATATGGAAACGGCATACACGGCTTTCGCCACCCAAGTGATCGAACTGTGCAACGGCGGCATGGACATGAACCTTACCGTCATCGCGCTTGCCTACATCGAAATCGAGTTGCAGCACCATCCCGTACGTAATCTGTCAGAAGAAAAAAGAGAGATTGCCGCCTACGTCAGCAAGGCTCTGTCTTTCGTAAGAAAGATGCAGAAATTCCTTGCCACGCCCCAAGTGCCACCACTAATATCCGCCAACAACGCAACAGAAACCACCGCCAGCCTTCTTCAATGGACGGGCAATGCCATCGACCTCGTGGAACTTATCTACGGCATAGACGTGATGGGCTGCATCAACAACGGCAATATGCCGCTCAAACAGCTCGCCCCACTTCTCTATAAGATATTCGGGGTTGATTCTAAAGACTGCTACCGCTTCTACACTGATATCAAACGCCGGAAGAACGAAAGCCGCACCTATTTCATTGACAGGATGCAGGAAAAACTGAACGAGAGAATGTTGCGTGATGAGGAGTTGGAGCGGATGAGAAAATAAAAAAATATCCATTACATATGAGAAGACAGGAATACTCGTATCCTGTCTTTTTATTTTCATTTAATTATATATTAATTAGCACAATATATGTGAGTTTTTCATTCCTATAAGGACAAATTTCAGAAACGTATGTCTGGTAAATTATTGAGTCATCATAGTATGAACATATATCATTACTAAAAACAATGAAACAACTTCCATAAGATTGTGGTTGTAAAAATCGCCATTTAATAGCCCGTTTTTTTTGTAAAATTCGCCAATTAAAAAAATATGATTATCTTTGCATTATATTTTATAAGGTATGGAAACAGTAAATAGAATACTTCAAGAGAAGATTACAGCACGAATCGCGCCCAATAAAGCAGTACTGATTTTTGGTGCTCGCCGTGTTGGTAAAACGGTAATGATGCGTAAAATTGTGGACAACTATTCAGGTAGGACGATGATGCTCAACGGCGAAGACTACGACACATTAGCACTATTGGAGAATCGCTCAATAGCCAATTATCGGCATTTATTGGATGGTATTGATTTGCTGGCTATTGATGAGGCACAGAACATACCACAAATCGGTAGTATTCTGAAGTTGATAGTTGATGAAATACCGGGAATAAGTGTCTTGGCAAGTGGTTCTTCGTCATTCGATTTGCTGAATAAGACTGGTGAACCGTTGGTCGGCCGCAGTACGCAATTTCTCCTTACACCATTCTCGCAACGGGAAATCGCACAGACGGAAACGGCACTTGAAACCCGCCAGAACCTCGAAGCGCGCTTGATTTACGGTTCCTATCCCGAAGTAGTAATGATGGAGAACTATGAACGTAAAACAGACTACCTACGTGATATTGTCGGTGCATACCTGCTTAAAGATATCTTAGCAATTGACGGCTTAAAAAATTCGAGCAAGATGCGCGATCTACTGCGATTGATAGCTTTTCAGTTGGGCAGCGAAGTTTCTTACGAAGAGTTAGGTAAACAACTCGGCATGAGCAAGACGACCGTTGAAAAATACCTCGACCTATTGGAAAAGGTCTTCGTTATCTATCGTCTGGGGGCTTATTCGCGTAACCTACGCAAGGAGGTTACAAAAGCTGGCAAGTGGTACTTCTACGACAACGGCATTCGCAATGCCATTATCGGGGCTTTCTCACCGCTGGCCATTCGGCAGGATGTCGGTGCGCTGTGGGAGAACTACATCATCGGAGAGCGGCGCAAAGCGAACTTCAATGAGGGACTGCACAGGGAGTTCTATTTCTGGCGCACCTACGACAAACAGGAAATCGACCTGATTGAGGAGAGTGCCGACAGTCTTACCGCCTTGGAGTTCAAGTGGGGAAATAAAATGCCGGCCGCACCGAAAGCCTTCCAAGAAGCCTATCCCTATGCCGAGTTTCATGTGGTAAATCGGGAGAATTATTTGGAGTTCGTATAATCAATAAATTACGTATATGGAAACAAAACTACAATCCAAACAGCAATATCCGCGGTTTATCCAAAATAAACCGTGTGGTATTGACAAATTCGATGGAGGTTCGCAAGAAAGGTTGGCAAAAACTATTGCTCGCCATTTTTGTCAGAATGATTCATTGGATGAGGAATGTACTTTACCTCGAATTATCGGCATCGAAGGTATTTGGGGATCTGGAAAATCCAACGTGGTTAAAATGTTGGAACGTGAATTATCAGACGACTATTACTTTTTTGAGTATGACGCATGGGGACATCAAGAGGACTTGCAACGCCGCTCTATATTGGAATTGCTTACAAGCAAACTTATTGATGATGGTATCCTATCTGGAAATGCAACAATAAAAGTCAAAGGTGGAGGTACGAAAACCGTATCATGGTCTGAAAAGCTGAAATATTTATTAGCCCGTAAAACGGAGACCGTAACCGAAAAATATCCCCTTATCAGTAATGGTATGGTTGCGGCATTTTTGGTTGCAGTTTTAACTCCGATATTTACATTTATTGCGTATGCAGTAAAACCTACACCCACAACATGGTGGTTTTCTTTATTGTCTATTATCATAGCTGCACTGCCAGTTCTTATTGCATTGTGCGTTTGGAAATGGGCATATAGCAAAGATCATAAATATGGATGGAGTTATATGTTAGCTATTTATCAAGATAAAGTCGAAAAGGACGTTTGCTATGAGACTTTGAGCGAAGACGAACCAACGGTTTACGAGTTCAAAACATGGATGCAAGACATTTCTGATTTTATCAAGGAAAAAGGACAACGTAAATTAGTCCTTGTTTTTGACAACATGGATCGTCTCCCCGCTGAAAAAGTAAAAGAATTATGGTCTTCTATCCATACGTTCTTCGCCGATAGCGGTTTTGAAAATGTTTGGGCTGTTATTCCTTTCGATGAAACACATTTAGCTTGTGCATTCGGAGATGAGACCGACGAACAAACGAAACAACTGACCAAGTATTTTATCAATAAAACTTTCCCTATTGTTTATCGTGTTGCTCCTCCTGTTATTACCGACTATCGAAGTATATTCAACAAACTGTTTGTTGAAGCATTTGGAGAAACAGAAAATGAAGCGAAAGAAACTATAAATCGGATATTCAGATTGGTAAATCCTAATGCCAATGTTAGGGAAATTATATCATATATCAATGAGATGGTCGCTCTTAAACAAGAGTGGTGTAACGAAATTTTGATGATAAACATAGCATTGTTCTGTTTGAAGAAGACGGATATTCTGGCAAATCCAGTAGAACAAATATTGTCCGGCGACTATCTGAATGGCATTCAAACAATAATTAACAATGATCTGCAAACACAACGCGAAATTGCAGCTTTGGTATATGGTGTCGATGTTGAAGATGCTCGACAAATTCCATTGAAAAAATATATTGAAGGCTGCATCAACGGAGAAGAAGACCACGACATAAATCAATATGCAGAGACTAATAAACAATTTGACACTGTATTAGAAGAAGTTATACAATGTATGGACAATGCGCTTATCGATAAGATTATACATTGTTTGCATAAATTAACTCGAAAGAGCGATGTTATTCTGCGTGTATGGCAAAGAATAGCACAATTGAAATTAAAAGAATCCATAGAGAAGCAGGTGTTCCCTGTCGAATACCAAGAACTGCTGTTGCATTTAGACACGGAAAGCCAAAACCATGTGATTGCTCAATTATATAAGAAGATAGTTCGGTTCAATGACTTCAATGGCGGCGACTATTTCAAAACGTTAGATGCAATAGACAGGTTTATTGCGCAAAATAAGTTGGCGTGCGATTTTACGTCATTGATTGAAGCAAAAACAGTCAAGCCAAATACATTTATCGATTATATTCAAGCTGCAAATGCAACAGATGCTGCCTATCGGGATAACGCGACAACTAAAGCATATAAATATTATCAAGTAGCAACAAATTCGGAGGCGCTCGATAATTATTTGGCAAACTTACTACCCGATAATTTCGACCATGCAGATATTGTAAAAACGTTAAAAGATAATTCTACCTATACGTTTCCAACGCTTTTGCAAGCGATCACGAATTGCATTGATGAACAGAATGTAAATAAAGATAATATAGGGGCTATATTTACAACCTATCGTTTATTGGCATCTGACGAAGAAAGACCTTTACCTGTAACGTTAGATTCAACCTACATAAATCAGTTGCATTCTGAATTAGAAACTGATGGCCGAAACATTAAAGAGTCTGGATATTACGATTTAGTCGCCATGCAATTGGCACATGGTCATTCCGTTTCCTTAATAGAGGGTGGAGATATAAAATATGTTGCAGAACTCATGGACTATTATGTGGATCATGGAGACTTATTAGTAAATAGTGTGGGATGGAATATACCGCTATTAAATGAAACACTACAATACATGGTAAATCATAAACTTGGCTATAAATTATTGCTCTCAGACATATTGCCCCAATTTGAAGATATTAAGAACAGAATAGGTGTAACGGATGAGGTATTTATCGAGCATTTAGCAGAGTGGAATACCGATTTGGATAAGTATATCACTAAGAACAATATTAAAGATGTAATTCCTGACGCATCTTTTTACGATTTGACCACTAAAATAAGCAATGTCCTGACCGATCATATCAATAAAATAGCGTTCGAAGCGTTGTCTGAAATAAGTGTTGATACATTATACGCCCAAAGAACAGCACATACATCATATTATTGGTTTGTCGCAATAAAACATTTACTGGCTAAAATCAAATCCTTGCCAGATAACTTGACTGAATTTGGCAAAAAGATTCTGATGGATATTGCTTCTGGAACTCAAAGTTTGAATCCTTTCCCTAATTGTTTCAAGAATATAGTTGAAAGATTGGATAAACGAAAAATTAAATCGACAGTTACCGATATAAGAAATGATTTCTGCATCGGTAAAAAGACTATCAATGCAATAAAGTTTCAATTTTTCGAAACATGGCTTAGATCGCATGGTAATTTGAAAAGTCAAGCTGGAGACGTTATTGATAAAATAGTGAAACCTGTAATTTCCGATGGGGCATGCCGTTCATTGATTCTGCAAAACAAAGATTTTTATATGGATTTAATAAATACAGCAGGGGATGATGCTTATGAATTGAAAAAGAGTCTCCGAAACCTCATACAAAAAGATTCAGATCCGCAATTGGTTAAATTTGTCAATTCGATAGATTCAGTACCTGAGGTTGAAACCGCGTAAGTATTTGTCTAACAAGTCCGAATTTTACGATTTTACCCGTCAGAACTGAAGTGCCCCCCAAAAAAATTGTATCCAACTTTTGGGGGTCACTTCAAACTTCGATAGGGATAATTTTCAATTTTGGGGACTTGTTAGACAGTCTCATTATCTGGTAGCAGTTTACACAGCACCGGATCGTTTTTGATACGCTCCAGTTCCTCCTGCACAATCTGCTTCACCTCTTCCTTGATGCGCCGGTAGTTCGCCTGCACCGTTTCCTTCATGCGGTCGTTGCCGTCCTCGTCCGTGAAGTTTGTAATGACGGGAATTTTCTTGTAGGCACTTTCTTCCCGTTTCACCTTTTCGGCATCCACCACAATCTCGCAATGAAAAATCTTCTGCTCGATACGCTCGTTGAAGTTGTCGGATACAGAACCGACAAACATTCCCTGCGTAAGCCCGGAAATCTTACTCGGTGGAATGAGCGCGTCCATCTGCGTGTTGATGGAGGTGGAAACATCCTGCCGGTTGATGGAGATGGACTGCCGTTTCTGCAACACCTTACCGAACCGCTCGGAGAGCGTCTTGGCTGTTTCCCCCACCACCTGACCGGAGAAAATATTGCCGACAGTGTTCATCACCACTTTCGCCTCTTTGTCCCCGTAGTCACGCACTAACTGGCTGAAATCCTGAAAGCCCAGACACACGGCAACCTTGTTGCTTCGGGCGGTAGCTATAAGATTGTCCAACCCTTTGAAGTATATTGTGGGCAACTCGTCGATGATGACCGATGACTTCAGCATCCCCTTCTTGTTGATGAGCTTCACGATACGGGAATTATACAGACCGAGTGCCGCACCGTAGATATTCTGACGGTCGGGATTGTTACCCACGCAGAGGATTTTCGGCTCTTCGGGATTGTTGATGTCCAGCGTAAACTCGCTGTCTGACATCACCCAGTAGAGCTGCGGTGAAATCATCCTCGAAAGCGGGATTTTTGCCGACGCTATCTGACCCATGAGCTGCTCCGCAGCCCCTCCAAGCCACGCATCCATGAACGGCGAAAGGTAGTTCTCCAGCTCCGGATAAGAGGTCAGTATCGGAAATATATCCTCGTAACGGCGGTTCAGAAACTCGATAGCATGGGGAAACGTGCAAAACTTCCCGTTCTGATAGATTTTGAGATACCAGATAATACTGGCAAACAGAATGATAGGTGACTCCACGAAGAAGTCGCCCTGCTTTTGCACCCACGTTTTATTGAGGTTGAGCATTATTGTGTAGGCACTCTCATAGGCATCCGTAATATCTTCCATAAAATCCGGGTGAATGGGATTGCACCGATGAGAGCGTCGCGGGTCGTCGAAGTTGATCACATAGAACTTCGGCTTTACCTTGTAGCCGTCCGGGTGGTTCAGCAAATGGTTGTAGGCAATAGTAGATAGGTCGGGATACTTGAAATCGTAGATGTATTGACTAAAGCCCTTTTCAATCTGTTGCTTGATAAAATTGTTTACCACGGCATAGGACTTGCCGCTGCCCGGCGTACCCAACACGATGGACGCACGGAAGGGATTAACTACATTGATCCAACCGTTGTTCCAGCGTTTCCTGTAATAGAAACGTGTCGGCAGATTGACCGAATACTCGCTTTCGATAAGCCTCGTTTCCTGCATGAAACTCTCGTTCTCGTTGTTGAAAACATCCTCCATCAAATTGTGTTTCAACAGGCGGCTCATCCACAGACCACCCATCAACAGGCAGACATAGCCCGTTCCAATGGTAAGGACATACAGTCCCGTCACCGCTTCAAGCGGCAGCGGCAGGGGCAGCAACCACCAGTTCAGGAAAAACAGCACGAACCCGACGGCAAATGCTGTCCAGATTCTCCCCCAAGTGATTTTCTCACCCTTGACACCCTTCGTACCCAGACAGGACAAGGCAAGCAAAAGGACGGAAAACAGCTTCGTGTAGAGAATGGAATGGAACAGCCCCGCCGTGCGGTCGAAGTTCAGAAGGATTTTGTCCACCACGCCGATGTTCACGCCCCACAGCCGGATGGCTTCGTAGCAGAACCAGTACACGTTCATGACCACTAAAATGATACTCACGGCACGCAGAAAATCCATGATTTTCGCCAATGCCCTCAAATCGTCTTCTTGTTGTGACATACATTGATTTTTTAATTGTTGATACTCTGATTACATACCCAAGCCCTTGCGTTTTTTCTTCTTTTTGCGCTTCATCGCCCGGATGAAAGCCTCTTCCTCGGCATCTACCGCCGGACCTTCGGGAGTGAGCAAGCCCATACCGCCCGATATATCTTCACTGTCGTAGGCGGTCTGCCCGTGTGCCTTGTCCGCAGCATCCACAGGGATGGATAGCGGTATCGGCGGTTGTCCGGCGTATGGCAGGGTGAAGTGTTCCTGCAAGGCATTCGCCGAAAGCTCCTTACCCATGCGCGAACCGTTCAGCACGCATCCCGTGCGGTGGTCGATGAAGGTAGCCCCATAGATGCGCCCTTCCTCTGTGTAGCGCAGTACGGTGTCGATGCCCTTCTCTTTGAGTTGGGATACAAATTTGTCCTTGTCATAAGTGCCTTGCAGCACGGAAAGGACGGTGCGTTTCGTCATGTCTGCCAGTTTCCTATCCTTGATTTCCGATTTGGAACGGACAAACTTCTTCTGTACGGCTTCATAGCCTGCGGACTTCCCGAAAAGCGAGGATTTGAACGGGTTGCCCACCTTGTTACCCTTGTCGTCCGTGACGGAATAGACCAGCCCGTGATACTCCCGTCCGCGCACGTTGCCCCTCGCTTCCTCCACCGTCATATTATATAAGGAAAGGAGCGCACGGTATTCGCCCATCGTCTGGAAACGGTACTGCCCATTCAGAGCCTTCACGGTGTTGCCTACCTGCTTCTTCACATCACCTGCCGATGCGGCCACCTTGCGCAACGGATTATCCAATCTCTGATTTTTACGTTCTGCCGGATGCAATCCGTACTTCTGTTCCAGTTCCCTGCGGATACGGTCGCTGCGGCGGTAGAGAAAATCCCGGTTGAGCCTTTTCCCGTTCTCGTCCACGTTGACCGTCACGATGTGCAGGTGGTGGCGGTCGATGTCCTCGTGCTTGAATACAAGATAAGGCTGGTTTCCGAAACCGAGTTTTTCCAGATACTCGCGGGCGATATTCTGCAACTCAATATCGGTCAGCACATCCTCCGGGTGCGGGTTGAGAGAGATATGCACCACCGGCTTCTCGATCTTCATCTGCGGTGGCAGGAAGGTGAGAAAACCCTCCATCGCCTTGCCTATGTCCACCGTTCCCGAACCGTCATTGTAGATGCGGTTGGTGGTGAGAAGCCGCCCCTGCGCCTCGTTAATCTTCTCCCCGTTGTAGGCAATCGCGCCGTACAACGAACTTCCTACACTGATTTTTGCGACCATTTTGCCTCCATTTCCCTTGAAAGTTCCACAATCCGGCGGCTCAGTTTCACGAGTTCGACGGTGTGTTGCTCTAATTTGTAGAGCAACGCCATCGCCTTTTTCTCTGAAAAATGCAGCCTCAGTTCCTTCACGACTTGGTTGTAATTCGTACCCACGGCACGGAATTGTGCATGAAAATCCGACAGTTTGGTGTAATAGTCCACCAACGTCTTGTCCACCTTCAGCACCTTGAACGGTTGCCCGAAGAAGTGCGCTTTGAGGAAAACAGACCGTGCATAGACACCCGATTTTCCGAACATGGCGAGGAAACGGTTGTGTTCCTCCTCGTTGAAACGGACGGTGTACCGGTACACCGCCGGATCAAGTTTGGGATTTCTCCCTGATTTGCTTTTCCTTTTCTCTTTCATATTACTTTGGATTTAGCGGATTGACGGCATAAGCCGCCGCTTCGGATTACAGCACCGCAGTTCTGAAAGGCTTCCCGACTTCGGAGGGAAAGCCCGCCCCCTGCAAGGGCAAGTGCTTTTCGTGGCTGCTCAAAATATTTTGAGCGGCTGAAAAGACATCTTGCTATGTTCAGGTGAACATAAAAATCCGTCAGGGGACGGATTGGGAAAATACCTTTCAGGACTCCGGGCCGCGCGTCATCGGCGAACCCTGCTGTCCGGGTGCAAAGTTACGCCCTTAAAGCGGTATCGGACAGATGCTTGACCCGGTCAATGACTGCCAACCGGCGCAACGTGCCGCCACTTGCCGGAGAAGTGATACAGGTTCCAAAATATACTTGTTTATTTGCAGCATGATTCAAGAAACGAACGATTTGAAGATATGATAAACGGAACATTCAAATACCCGGAAATCCGCTTCTTCGGATACTTGCCGAAACGGATACCCGAACCGTCGGAAACCCGGTTCTCCGACAATTCGGTGACGTATGGATTCAATGACTTCATGACGCAATGTCGTCAATCACCATTTGTCCGACGCACCGCTTCACCACAGAACCGGATACGCGACGACCCGCCTGCGTGTGTAGTCACGGAAGCGGATGGTGCGACAGCCAAATCCGTATGGAAACAGAAAAACAAATCATCAACAATTAAAATAAATGGAACTATGAGTAAGGAAATCTTCGTTGCATTCGCAACACAGAAAGGTGGCATCGGCAAATCCACTGTCACGGCACTTGCCGCCAGCTACCTGCACAACGTGAAAGGCTACAATGTCGCCGTCGTGGACTGCGACGACCCGCAGCACAGCATCCACGGGCTGCGCGAACACGAAATGGGGCTTATCGACAGCAGCACCTACTTCAAGGCTCTCGCTTGCGACCATTTCCGCCGGATCAAAAAGAACGCCTACACCATCGTCAAAAGCAATGCGGTGAACGCCCTCGACGATGCCGAGAGGATGATTGCCACTGAGGACGTGAAACCCGACGTGGTGTTCTTCGACATGCCCGGCACACTCCGAAGCAACGGCGTGATAAAGACGCTCTCGCAGATGGACTACATTTTCACTCCGCTGAGTGCCGACCGCTTTGTCGTGGAGAGTACCCTGAAATTCGTCACGATGTTCCGCGACAGGCTGATGACTACCGGACAGGCGAAAACAAAGGGGCTGCATCTGTTCTGGACGATGGTGGACGGCAGGGAGAGGAACGACTTGTACGGCATCTACGAGGAAGTGATAGCCGAAATGGGCTTTCCGGTACTTTCCACCCGCTTGCCCGACAGCAAGAAGTTCCGCCGTGACCTTTCGGAAGAGCGCAAGAGCGTTTTCCGCTCCACCATCTTCCCGATGGACACGGCACTGCTGAAAGGGAGTGGCATCCGGGAGTTTTCCGAAGAGATAAGCGACATCATCAGACCGCAGTGAGCATGGGCAGCAGGAAAGTGAACACGGAAGGCATCGACGAGGAACTGCTGTTAGCCTCCATCGGGCGGCGCACACAGGACGGGACACTGCGCCCCGCACAGGAAGTACCCGCAGCTGCACCGACCGAAGAGGACACCGCCGCACCGGAACCATCTCCTGTGCAACCCGTAACACGGGAAAAAGCGCAGAGGGAAAGTGGACGCCGGAAAAGGCAGGACGAGGACTACAACGAGCTATTCCTGCGCCGCAACGAGATAAAGACCCGCCAATGTGTCTATATCAGCCGTGACGTCCACGGCAAGATCCTCAGAATCGTGAACGACATCGCCGGAGGGGAAATCTCAGTAGGCGGATATGTGGATACCGTGCTGCGCCAGCATCTGGAACAGCACAAGGAGAGAATCAACGAACTGTACAAGAAACAACGTGAAGATCTGATTTGAAAATGGAAAAAGAAATGACACCGAATGAAAAAAGACCACAGCAAGACTGCGGAGGTATGTTTACCCAAGTGCAGGCGAGTGTGGAAATACTGTCGCCTGTCCCGGTAAGCGGCAAATGCAGTGAGAAGGACTATGAACGCCTGTTCATCCGCGACCCGGAAGTAAAGGCACGTGAGGGGAAGATGGCGTATGTGCGCCCGGAGTACCACGAGCGTATCATGCGTATCACCCGTGTAATCGGGCATGACCGGCTTACGCTGTCCGCTTACATCGACCATGTGCTGACGCACCACTTCAACCAGTGCGAAGATGCGATAAAGAGCCTTTATGCCCGAAATTACAATTCAGTATTCTAACCAAAAACGGAAGGATATGAATTACACAATCAGCATGACAGACATTCTGCTGGCGGTATCGGTCGGCTGCAACCTCTGGTTCCTGTTCCTGCTCCTTTACGAGCGCATCATGGACACGCGGATTGTCCGCTTCTTCAAGGGCATTGTCGGATTATGGCGGTCACTGGACGGGAATGAGGCTAAACGCATAGCGGCACACGAGGAAGTCCCTGCGGAAAAGGCGGACATCATCGGCAAGAGCCGTTTCAGGATGGCATCCACCCGGACAACCGCTGCCATACCGACGCAAGAAGCCGCCACTATTGAAAAAGGCATTGAGCTGTCGGAGGAAGAGGCTACTTTTGACGACGGAAAAACGGGAAACGCATCCCGCCCGGCACAAGTCCCGGAGGAAAAACTCGATGAGACCTTCACGAGCATACCGCCGGAGGAACTGGGATACGGGGACGACGAACCGGAAGAGGACGCCTCGGACACGCCACGGGCTTCGGGCAGCAGCTTTGACGAGATTGACGACGCCTGCAAGACCGCCAAAAACCCGGACGCGACACAGGCGGAACGTGAAAAGGCGGCTAAGGTGTTCACCGACATGGAGGGCACGGAGTTGTACGAGAAAATGATGGAAGGCTCTTCGGAGATAGGCATCCGCATCAAGGGGCTTATCGAGATTCGGCTGAAGAAATCTGAAAAGGAGTTCGTCGTGCCGGACAACATCGAGGAGTTCGACATTCGCAACTATGTATGACAACAATAAAAGAAATGAACATGAAAGAATGACATCAACCCACGCGGCGAGGAAACGCAAGGCGCATCCCCATCCGCAACGGACACGCCCACGTCCGTGGAAACAAACGGGCATCCACTAAAACCAAAGTAAAGAAACAAAGTATCAACCGCCCGACAAAGGACCATCCACCCTTTTGACGGCAAAAAACAAGAACAGTTTATGAACAAGAACATCTTGAAAAACAGAAAAGCAATCCTCTCCGCGGCACTTGTCATCGCCGCAACCGCCTCCGCTTTCGCGCAGGGAAACGGCATCGCGGGCATCAACGAAGCCACCTCTATGGTGAGTTCTTATTTCGACCCCGGAACTAAACTGATATACGCCATCGGTGCAGTCGTCGGGCTTATCGGGGGCGTAAAAGTGTACGGCAAGTTTTCATCGGGCGACCCCGACACCAGCAAGACAGCCGCCTCGTGGTTCGGCGCGTGCATCTTCCTGATTGTTGCCGCCACCATCCTGCGCTCATTCTTCCTTTAATAAATAATGTATGGCTGAATACCCAATCAACAAGGGTATCGGCCGTCCGGTAGAGTTCAAGGGCTTGAAGGCACAGTACCTCTTCATCTTCTGCGGAGGTCTGCTGGCTCTCTTCGTCCTGTTCGTCATCCTCTACATGGTCGGTATCGACCAGTGGATATGTATCGGCTTCGGCGCGGCATCGTCCTCCCTCCTTGTATGGCAGACCTTCGCGCTGAACGCCCGGTACGGTGAACACGGGCTGATGAAATTAGGAGCGGCACGGAGCCATCCCCGATACCTTATCAACCGGCGGCGGATAACCCGTCTGTTCAAACGACAACGAAAGGAAGAAAGACAATGAGGAATACATCGAAAATGACAACACTGGAAAACAGGTTCCCACTTTTAGCGGTGGAGCATGGCTGCATCATCTCAAAGGACGCCGACATCACGGTGGCTTTCGAGGTGGAACTACCGGAACTTTACACCGTGACGGGTGCGGAGTACGAGGCGATACACAGTTGCTGGTGCAAGGCTATCAAGGTGCTGCCGGACTACTCCGTCGTCCACAAACAGGACTGGTTCATCAAGGAACGCTACAAACCGGAGCTTCAGAAGGACGACATGAGCTTTTTAAGCCGCTCTTTCGAGCGTCACTTCAACGAGCGTCCGTACCTGAAACACACCTGCTACCTCTACCTGACCAAGACAACAAAGGAGCGTAACCGGATGCAGAGCAATTTCAGCACGCTGTGCCGGGGACATATCATCCCGAAGGAGCTGGACAGGGAAACCACGACCAAGTTCTTGGAAGCCTGCGAACAGTTCGAGCGCATCATGAACGACAGCGGGCTTGTCAGGCTGCGCCGCCTCTCCACCGATGAGATTGTGGGTACTGAGGGAAAGACGGGACTTATTGAACGCTACTTCTCGCTCATGCCGGAAGGTGACACCACCTTGCAGGACATCGAGCTTTCGGCAAGGGAGATGCGCATCGGCGACAACCGCCTGTGTCTGCACACCCTCTCCGACGCGGAAGACCTGCCGGGCAAGGTGGCTACCGACACCCGTTACGAGAAGCTCTCCACCGACCGGAGTGACTGCCGACTGTCATTCGCCTCCCCGGTGGGGCTTCTGCTCTCCTGCAACCATATCTACAACCAGTATGTGCTGATAGACAACAGTGAGGAAACCTTGCAGAAGTTCGAGAAGTCCGCCCGTAACATGCAGTCGCTATCTCGCTATTCAAGGAGCAACAGCATCAACCGCGAGTGGATAGACCAATACCTGAACGAAGCCCATTCCTACGGACTGACCTCGGTACGGGCACACTTCAACGTCATGGCGTGGAGCGACGATGCGGAGGAACTGAAGCATATCAAGAACGACGTGGGCAGCCAGTTGGCAAGCATGGAATGCGTGCCGCGCCACAACACCATCGACTGCCCGACACTCTACTGGGCGGCGATACCCGGCAATGCGGCGGACTTCCCGGCGGAAGAGAGTTTCCACACCTTCATCGAACAGGCGGTGTGCCTGTTCACAGAGGAAACCAACTACCGCAGCTCGCTCTCGCCCTTCGGCATCAAGATGGTGGACAGGCTCACGGGAAAACCGCTGCACCTTGACATCTCCGACCTGCCCATGAAGCGAGGTATCACGACCAACCGCAACAAGTTCGTGCTGGGTCCTTCGGGCAGCGGCAAGTCTTTCTTCATGAACCACCTCGTGCGCCAATATTATGAGCAAGGCGCACATGTGGTATTGGTGGACACGGGAAACTCCTATCAGGGCTTGTGCGGCATGATCCGACGCAAGACAGGCGGAGCGGACGGTGTGTATTTCACCTACACGGAAGATAAGCCCATCAGCTTCAACCCGTTCTACACCGACGATTACATCTTCGACGTGGAGAAGAAGGACAGCATCAAGACCCTGTTGCTGACGCTCTGGAAGTCGGAGGACGACAAGGTGACAAAGACGGAGAGCGGCGAGCTGGGCAGTGCCGTGAGTGCCTATATTGAGCGCATCCAATCCGACCGTAGCATCGTGCCGTCGTTCAACACCTTCTACGAGTATATGCGTGACGACTACCGCAAGGAACTGGCACAGCGTGACATCAAGGTGGAGAAGTCCGACTTCAACATCGACAACATGCTCACCACCATGCGGCAGTATTACCGGGGCGGGCGTTACGATTTCCTGCTCAACTCCACGGAGAACATCGACCTGCTCGGCAAGCGGTTCATCGTCTTCGAGATAGATTCGATTAAAGAAAACCGCGAACTGTTCCCCGTCGTGACCATCATCATCATGGAAGCCTTCATCAACAAGATGCGGCGGCTGAAAGGCGTGCGGAAACAGCTTATCGTGGAAGAGGCTTGGAAGGCCCTCTCATCGGCGAACATGGCTGAATATCTGCGCTATATGTATAAGACGGTCAGAAAATATTACGGCGAGGCAATCGTGGTGACGCAGGAGGTGGACGACATTATCAGTTCTCCGGTGGTCAAAGAGAGCATTATCAACAACTCGGATTGTAAAATCCTGCTTGACCAAAGGAAATATATGAACAAGTTCGACCAGATACAGGCGTTGCTCGGACTGACGGAAAAGGAGAAGTCGCAGATACTCTCCATCAACATGGCGAACAACCCTTCACGGCTCTACAAGGAGGTGTGGATAGGCTTGGGCGGCACGCAGTCGGCGGTCTATGCCACGGAGGTCAGCGCGGAAGAGTATCTGGCGTACACCACCGAGGAAACGGAAAAAGTGGAGGTTTACCGTCTGGCGGAGAAGCTGGGCGACGACATCGAAGCCGCCATCCGGCAGCTTGCCGAAAGGCGGAGAAACAAGGAATAACTAAAAAACAGAATGTATCAACCAAAAAAGAAAAACGCGTATGAATTTACCAAAAGTGAAAATGCTGCAAGTCAGCAAGTGCCTTATCGGATTGGCGGTCATGATGCTGCAATCCTGCGACGTGGCCGACAACCGCCGCGACATGCTGTGCGGGAACTGGGAGAGCGTGGAGGGAAAACCTGACGTGCTTATCTACAAGGAGGGCGAAGCCTACAAAGTGACGGTGTTCCGTCGTAGCGGTCTGCGCCGCAAGCTCAAGCCGGAAACCTATCTCTTGCAGGAGGAGAACGGCAACCTGTTCATGAACACCGGCTTCCGCATCGACGTGTCCTACAACGAGGCCACGGATGTGCTGACTTTCTCGCCAAACGGGGACTATGTGCGGGTGAAGCCGCAGCCGGGACATCCGACCGAAGAATAACAACCACTAAAATCCAAAGTAACATGAGAACAAGAATAACAATGATTATCTGCCTGTGCCTGCTTTTCGCGGGCAGGGCAAGCGCACAGTGGGTCGTAAGCGATCCGGGCAATCTAGCGCAGGGCATCATCAATGCCTCCAAAAACATCATCCATACCTCCAAGACCGCCACGAACATGGTGAGCAACTTTCAGGAGACGGTGAAAATCTATCAGCAGGGCAAGAAGTATTACGATGCCCTCAAATCGGTGAACAATCTGGTCAAGGACGCCCGCAAGGTGCAGCAGACCATCCTGATGGTGGGCGACATCACAGACATCTATGTGAACAGTTTCCAACGGATGCTCCGTGACGGGAATTTCAGACCCGAAGAGCTTTCCGCAATCGCTTTCGGCTACACGAAACTGCTGGAGGAAAGCAACGAAGTGTTGACGGAACTCAGGAACGTGGTGAACATCACCACGCTCTCCATGACCGACAAGGAGCGCATGGACGTGGTGGAACGCTGCCACTCGAAGATGAAGCGTTACCGCAACCTCGTGAGCTACTACACGAACAAGAACATCTCCGTGAGTTACCTGCGTGCGAAAAAGAAGAACGACCTCGACCGCATCATGGGGCTGTACGGGAACATGAACGAAAGATACTGGTAGCCTATGAAGTTCGACAACCTTCATCAGATTTTACGTTCACTTTATGAGCAGATGATGCCGCTGTGTGGGGACATGGCTGGTGTGGCGAAAGGCATCGCCGGGCTGGGTGCGCTGTTCTACGTCGCCTACCGGGTATGGCAGTCGCTGGCGAGAGCTGAACCGATAGACGTATTCCCGATGCTCCGTCCTTTTGCCATCGGTCTGTGCATCATGTTCTTCCCGACTGTGGTGCTGGGCACGATAAACAGCATCCTCTCACCCGTCGTACAGGGCACGGCAAAGATGCTGGAGGCGGAAACGCTGGACATGAACCGATACCGGGAGCAGAAGGACAAACTGGAATACGAGGCGATGGTACGCAACCCCGAAACCGCCTACCTCGTGTCCAACGAGGAATTTGACAAGCAACTGGAGGAACTCGGCTGGTCGCCCTCCGACATGGTGACGATGGCGGGAATGTATATCGACCGGGGAATGTACAACATGAAGAAGAGCATCCGCGACTTCTTCCGCGAGATACTCGAACTGCTGTTCCAAGCCGCCGCCCTCGTGATAGACACCGTCCGCACCTTCTTTCTCGTGGTGCTGGCGATTCTCGGTCCGATAGCCTTCGCCCTGTCGGTATGGGACGGTTTCCAAAACACGCTCACGCAGTGGATATGCCGCTATATACAGGTCTATCTGTGGCTACCGGTATCGGACATGTTCAGCACCATACTGGCGAAGATACAGGTTCTGATGCTGCAAAACGACATCGAGCGGATGCAGGCAGACCCGAACTTCTCGCTGGATTCGAGCGACGGGGTGTATATCGTATTCCTCTGCATCGGCATCATCGGCTACTTTACCATTCCCACCGTTGCGGGCTGGATTATCCAAGCCGGAGGCATGGGCGGTTACGGTCGCAACGTGAACCAGATGGCGGGACGAGCCGGAAGCATGGCGGGCAGCGTGGCGGGTGCAGCCGCAGGAAACGCAGTCGGACGTGTCGGCAAATTGCTGAAATAATCAATGTGCAATCATAAATTGGAAAATATAAATGGAATTCAAATCACTTAGAAACATCGAATCGTCGTTCAGGCAGATACGCCTGTTCGGTATCGTCTTCCTCTCGCTGTGCGCCGTGGTGACGGTGTGGAGCGTGTGGAACTCCTACCGTTTCGCAGAGAAGCAACGGGAGAAAATCTATGTGCTGGACAACGGCAAGAGCCTGATGCTCGCCTTGTCTCAGGATTTGTCGCAGAACCGCCCGGCGGAGGCACGGGAACATGTGCGCCGTTTCCACGAGATGTTCTTCACGCTATCACCTGAAAAAAGCGCGATTGAACACAACGTGAAACGTGCCTTGCTGCTGGCGGACAAGAGCGTGTACCACTATTATTCGGACTTCGCGGAGAAGGGGTACTACAACCGCATCATCGCCGGGAACATCAACCAAGTGCTGAAGGTGGACAGCGTGGTGTGCGACTTCAACGCCTATCCCTACCGTGCCGTGACCTACGCCACACAGAAAATCATCCGGCAGAGCAACGTCACCGAGCGCAGCCTCGTGACCACCTGCCGCCTGCTGAACGCATCGCGGTCGGATGACAACCCGAACGGTTTTACCATCGAGGGTTTCACCATCATTGAGAACAAGGATTTACAGACTATCAAACGGTAACAGGACATGAAAAGTATCAGAAAATCAATGTGGGGCATGTATTGGAAACTCCACGACAAACGGAAACGCTTGGCGGCAAGTCTCAAAGGGTATCTGGACGGCTTGCCGCCGGAAACACGCCGCCGCATCGTGCTGGGGATGTTCGCCGCCTTCGCGGTGCTTGCCCTTTACACCTTCGGCAGAGCCGTCTATGACATCGGCAGGAACGACGGCTCACATATGGAAACGGGACACGCCGGACGGGTGGAACTGCCGACCCCGGCGGAAACAGGCAATCACTTAACACCTTATTTATATGGAACAGACAAAGAATGAACCGACGAAAGAGAACAAAGCTGCTCCCGAAACGGGGAAACCGAAAAAGGAGCGCGAACCGCTGACAGAGGCGCAACGGCTGAAACGGCAGAAGATGATCGTGCTGCCCGCTATGGTGTTGGTGTTCATCGGGGCGATGTGGCTGATATTCGCCCCGTCCTCCGGCAAGGAGCAACCGCCGGGAACGGACGGATACAACACCGAGATGCCCGACGCTGACAAGGCGAACCGGCAGATTATCGGCGACAAGCTGAAAGCCTACGAGCATGGGGAGATGGAAGAGCGTCAGGAGAGCCGCAACCGTGCCATCGGGCAGCTGGGCGACATGTTCGACCGCGAGATAGCGGGAACGGAGAACGGAGTGGACTTCGACCTCGCCAATCCGGGCGGCAAGGAAGAAAGGGCAAAGCCAGCCACGCCGCAGACCATCCAGTCCTCCGCAGCCGCCTACCGTGACCTGAACGCCACGCTCGGAAACTTCTACGACCAGCCGAAAAACGACAATGCGGAGATGGACGAATTGTTGGAGCGCATCGCATCGCTGGAGTCGGAACTGGAAAGCGAGAGGGGCAAGGCTTCCTCTATGGACGAGCAGGTGGCTCTTATGGAGAAGTCCTACGAGCTGGCGGCAAAGTACATGGGCGGTCAGAACGGAGGACAGCCATCGGCGGAACAGAGGGCAGAGCCAACTACCGTGCAGAAAGGGAAGAAGAACAAGGCAATGCCTATCAGACAGGTGGAGCATCAAGTAGTTTCTTCACTCTCACAGCCTATGAGTAACGCGGAGTTTGTCGCCGCCTTATCGCAGGAACGCAACCGGGGTTTCAACACGGCTGTCGGCACGGCGGAGGTATTGGACAGGAACACCATACCGGCGTGCGTGCATGGGGCGCAGAGCGTGACGGACGGGCAGACGGTAAGGCTGCGCCTGCTGGAGCCTATGGCGGTGGCAGGCAGGACAATACCCCGGGGTGCGGTGGTGGTCGGCACGGGCAAGATACAGGGTGAGCGGCTCGACATCGAGATTACCTCGCTGGAATACGACGGCACGATTATCCCCGTGGAGCTTGCGGTCTATGACACGGACGGACAGCCCGGCATCTTCATCCCGAACTCGATGGAGATGAACGCCGTCCGGGAGGTCGCCGCCAACATGGGCGGCTCGCTGGGAAGCAGCATCAACATCTCCACCAATGCCGGGGCGCAGCTCGCCTCCGACTTGGGCAAGGGGCTGATACAAGGCACGAGCCAGTACATCGCCAAAAAGATGCGAACCGTCAAGGTGCATCTGAAAGCCGGGTACAGGGTCATGCTTTACCAAGAAAAATATTGAAAACAATAAAAATTACCACTAAAATCCAAAAGTAATGAGAAAAGTAATCATCATGTTTGCCCTCGCTATGGGCATCATAACTGCCAACGCGCAGGAGAATGTAACCGTTGAAACGACCAACGGAAGTGAACAACCGACCTTGACGAAGGAGGTCTATCCGCAGAAGGAGGCGGACGGCGACCTATATCACGGGCTGTCACGCAAGCTGACCTTCGACCGCATGATACCGCCGCACGGTCTGGAAGTGACCTACGACAAGACCGTCCACGTCATTTTTCCGGCGGAGGTGCGCTATGTCGATTTAGGCTCGCCCGACCTGATTGCCGGGAAAGCCGACGGAGCGGAGAACATCATCCGTGTGAAGGCTACCGTAAGGAATTTTCCCAACGAAACGAATATGTCCGTCATCACGGAGGACGGCAGTTTCTACACCTTCAACGTGAAGTACGCCGCCGAACCGCTGTTGCTCAACGTGGAGATGTGCGACTTCATCCATGACGGCAGCACGGTGAACCGCCCGAACAACGCGCAGGAAATCTATCTGAAAGAGCTGGGCAGCGAAAGCCCGATGCTGGTGCGCCTTATCATGAAGTCCATCCACAAACAGAACAAGCGCGAGGTGAAGCATATCGGCTGCAAGCGTTTCGGCATCCAATACCTGTTGAAAGGCATCTACACGCACAACGGCTTGCTTTATTTCCACACGGAGATAAAGAACCAGAGCAACGTGCCTTTCGATGTGGACTACATCACTTGGAAAATCGTGGACAAGAAGGTTGCGAAGCGTACTGCCGTGCAGGAGCAGATTATTCTGCCGCTCCGCGCGCAGAACTACGCCACCCTCGTGCCGGGCAAAAAGAGCGAGCGCACGGTCTTCACGATGGCGAAGTTCACCATCCCCGATGACAAGTGCCTCGTGGTGGAATTGAACGAGAAGAACGGCGGCCGTCACCAGTCCTTCGTGATTGAGAACGAGGATTTGGTACGCGCGGGTACCATCAACGAACTTCAAGTACGCTGACCATGAGAAAGTACATCGCAATAATCATCGCGTCGCTTGCCCTTTTTACAGGGCAGGCGCACGCCCAGCGGTGTCTGCCGAAGATGCAGGGCATCGAGGTGAGGGCGGACATGGCGGACGGCTTCAATCTCGGCGGCAAGGACGGCGGGTACAGCTTCGGGGCGGCTCTCTCCACCTACACGAAGAAGGGGAACAAGTGGGTGTTCGGTGGCGAATACCTGTTGAAGAACAATCCCTACAAGGACACCAAGATACCCGTGGCGCAGTTCACGGCGGAGGGCGGCTATTACTTCAAGATACTGTCGGACGCCCGAAAGATTGTTTTCGTCTATGCCGGGGCTTCGGCTCTCGCCGGATATGAGGCGGTAAATTGGGGGAAGAAGGTGCTGCATGACGGCTCCACGCTGCACGACCGGGACGCCTTCATCTACGGCGGTGCGCTGACGCTCGATGTGGAGTGTTACGTGGCAGACCGTATCGCCCTGCTTGCCAACCTGCGGGAGCGTTGCCTTTGGGGTGGCGACACACGGAAGTTCCACACGCAGTTCGGGGTCGGTATCAAGTTCATCATCAACTGACACGGGCATGGAAAGGACGGAAATAGATGCTGTCAGAAGGATGCCGCTTGCGGATTTTCTCGCACGGCTGGGGCATGAGCCTGTCAGAAGGAGCGGTAACGAGCTGTGGTATCTTGCCCCGTACAGGGGCGAGCGCACATCCTCTTTCCGTGTGAACGTGGCGAAACAGCTCTGGTACGACTTCGGTTTGGGCAAGGGCGGCGACATCTTCACGCTTGCCGGGGAGTTTCTGCAAAGCGATGACTTCATGAAGCAAGCGAAGTTCATAGCGGAAGCCGCCAATATGACGGTTGCCGGATGGGAAAAGCCCGTCTATCTCTCGAAGCCGACCGAATCCGTTTTTGAGGATGTGGAGGTCGCTCCGCTGCTCCGCTCACTGCTGACGGAGTATTTAGAGGAACGGGGCATCCCTTACGCCATCGCATCCCGTCACTGCTGCCGCTTGAACTACGGTGTGCGTGGGAAACGGTATTTTGCCGTTGGCTTTCCGAACATGGCAGGTGGCTATGAAGTCAGAAGCCGATATTTCAAGGGTTGCATACCTCCGAAGTCTGTATCACTGGTAAAGGCGAATGACATCCCGGCTGACGAGTGCCTCGTGTTCGAGGGCTTCATGGACTTTCTCTCTGCCGTGACGCTTGGTGTAACCGGTAACGCTGACTGTCTTGTGCTGAACTCAGTCGCCAACGTGGAGAAGGCGGCGGGATTGCTGGACGGATACGGGCGCATCGGCTGCTTCCTCGACCGTGACGAAGCCGGACGGCGGACGCTTGCCGCACTTACCATGCGATACGGGGAACGTGTCACCGACCGTTCCTCCCTCTATGACGGTTGCAAGGACTTGAACGAGTACCTGCAACTGACAACGAAAAAACAGAAAAACAACCATCTAAAAATCGAAGAACAATGAACATACTGAACAACAGAAACAAGAGAACATCAATATTCAAGGCAGTGGCGTTATGCCTGATAGCCGCCATGTCATTCACCCTCGTGTCATGTGACGATGACATGGACATCCAGCAGTCCTATCCCTTCACGGTGGAGGTCATGCCCGTGCCGAACAAGGTAGTAAAGGGGCAGACAGTGGAAATCCGCTGTGAACTGAAAAAGGAGGGCGACTTTTCGGGTACGCTCTATACCATCCGCTATTTCCAGTTCGAGGGGGAAGGCTCGCTCAAAATGGATAACGGCATCACCTTCCTGCCTAACGACCGCTACCTGCTGGAGAACGAAAAATTCCGCCTGTACTACACGGCGGCGGGTGATGAGGCGCATAATTTCATCGTGGTGGTGGAGGATAACTTTAGCAACTCCTACGAACTGGAATTTGACTTCAACAACAGGAATGTAAAGGACGACGATCTTACCATCGTTCCCATCGGCAACTTCAGCCCCTTGTTGAAATGATGCGTGTATTCATGACAATGCTCTGTTCACTTCTGACGGTCTGTTCTGTGTCCGCGCAGATCAGCCGCCAAGAGGGAACGGACGGGCAGGCGGCAATCTACCGACTGCCGCTTATGGAACGTGCTTTTTTATGCTGCCGCTACTTTGAAGGCTGGCACTCAGAAAAACACTACCCATACGTCGGTTGGGGTCACAAACTTTTGCCAAACGAGAAGTATTCGGCACGAACCATGACAAAACGGGATGCGGATGAACTTTTGCGGAAAGACCTGCGCAAATTTGTCGCCATGTTCCGTAAATTCGGGGTTGATTCGATTTTGCTTGGCACGTTAGCTTACAATGTGGGACCGGCGAAGCTGTTAGGCAGCAAAACAATCCCCAAAAGCACCTTAATCAAGAAGCTGGAAGCTGGTGACAGGAACATCTACCGTGAGTATATAGCCTTCTGCAACTACAAAGGAAAACGCCACGCCATGCTGCTCAAACGGAGAAAGGCGGAGTTTGCGCTGTTGTATATCCCATAAAAGGACTGACAAAACTGGCAAAAGACGTGCCATATTTAACTTGGCACGTCTTTTGCTCTATCACTTGATAGATTATCGTAGGATTTTCTCGTTAATTGACATCGTTGAGCCATTTTTGCCTATCGGTTTCCAAATAACACTTCAAGTTGTAAGTGTTGTGAGAGCAATACAAAACATAGTTATTAACCATAAAAAGTATAGCGAAATTATGAAGAAAGTATTTAGGAAAATTCAGAAAGGAACAACAAAAATGATTGAACGTATCAAATCGTTGGGGGAAATGGAGACGAAGCAGAAATGTGTAGTTCAACGGTTCGAGATTATCATTCCCCTCCACCAAAAAATAACGACCCAATATATAGCCTCCGCAAGTTTTACTTGCGGATTTTTTAGTTATCGCAGATTGGACAAAGGTTTCTTTGCTACTTTCTTTGTCCGCCATCATGCTCACTGAAAGAAAGTAGGGCGGCTCTCGCCGCCCCGCCACTCAAAAGCGTGTGTAAAGTCCCGTCACCATCGTGAACATTTCCTCCAGCATATCAAAATAGATACCCTCGTGTACGGCAATGTCCTTTGTCTTGCACTCAAAGGTCTTTTTGCTGAACGTCCTGCGGTAGAAGCGCATATTGTAGAGGTCTGCCCCTTCGTCATAGATGATGTCAAGGCGGTTGGCACTTGTTTTGTTCCTTGCAAGGCTCATCCGTAAGCCGTTGCCCATATCTATGAAATCACGGCTACCTGTCATGGCGGTGAAGCGTTTTCCGCCTATCTGCTGTAATATCGTCTTGGCTATCATATCTTTTGTTTTTAGGGTTTTAAGTATTGGCGGTGCGGACACCGCCATCCCGTTCAAAATTCTCGCATTTCGGAAATGGGGGTCTGCCGTTGTAGCCACTCTTTCACACATTCCATATTGTACTCGCTCGTGATGACTGCCGTATGGCTGTCGGTGGCGGTGAAACGTGTGCTTTCGTAATCATCTATCCACCCCTTGAGGGTGTCCGTTCCCCACGCTCCGGTATCGTCAAAGATACCGTCCAATGCCGTGATAGGTTCGCTGAACTTGACTATCAGCGTTTGATAGGTCGTGTTCATAGTCTGTCCTCCTTTCCCTTCTTTGCGTTCAGCCACTTGTCCCGTGCGGCTCGGCACTCGTCCAACGTGGGTTTGACACAAGAGAACAATTCTCTGTCTATGGGGTGGCGGTAGTCGTACTGCACAAGTGTCCGCCTGCGTCTTCCGATACCCGATTGGAAACGCTCGTATTTCTCCGTACCTGCTTCCGCGCAGGTGCTTACTCCGTTGATGGTCATTCGTGTTGTCATAATGTTGCTTTTTAGATGGTTAAAAATGTACTGACAGAACTCTGTTCTTCATCACCATTTCGGGGTTGCTTGTGTAGCGTTGGTGCAGGTAGAAATGGTGTGAGCCGAAGCCGTAAAGGAAAAACTTGTCAAGTTCGTGCTTCTCGGCAAACTCCTTTACGCTCTTTCTCAATTCCCCCTCACTCGTTGTGAGAGTGAGGAGGTTCACAAATTCAAGGAACATCGTGGGGATTGCATCATCCCACACACAAATCATACTTTCAATTCTTACTTCCATATCAATGTTGTTTTAGGGGTTATGCTATGCCGCTTTCATCCGCTCACGGATAAGGTTGGCGTTCTTGTTCACAAGGTCTATGATGCGCTCGTGATATTCGGTGTCCTGGTTGTGCTTGCCGTGGCACTGCACCACTTCGAGGGTTCGCAAGTCCACCTCTACGGTTTCAATAATCTCATCGCCAATCCTTGCCGATAGTATGAGGGTGTCGGCTTTCTTGTAGTATCCACTGCCAAACACGCAGATGCCCTGCGTCTTGCCCTCGTTGTAATACTCGTCTATGCTTTCAAGCACCTTGACGATTATTTCCTCGTCCGTGATTACCAAGCCGAAGAATTTGGATTTGTTGGCGATGAAATCCTCCGCATCTTTCTTTCGTTGGAGTTGTCGCTGTTGCTCACGCTCACGCCTTTCAATCTCCCAACGGCGTTGCTCTGCGGCTCTTTCCTTCTCGTGTATGGCTTCAATTTTTCGGGTTGCGTTGTCGTGTGCCGCCATGAAATCTTCGGGACAGATGTTCTTCGGGTTACGGAGGTCTTGACCGAGTTTTTTGAGCATACGCAGATAGTCGCACCACATTGAGAGGTTGTCTATCTGATACTTGTGACGCTTGGCAATCAGATATGATGCCCAACATTCATCGGCAGTACGGGTATTGAAAAGAAAGTGTTTCATGACCTCAATCTCACCGCCTTTCATAAGGGTTTCAATTCTTGGGTCTGAAAGCAAGGCTTTGAAAAGACGCACGGGGGAGATGCCGTGGAAATCGCCCTTGAAGCCGTTACGTCTGAGTTGGGGCAATATCCTCATCTTTGGATATGCACAGCTTCTTGCCACCACATCATCGTATAGGCTGTTGTGCGGTCTTACCTCCATATCGCTGCCTAATGCCCACACATCGCAATAGCAGAAAAGGAAGCCACGGAGCAACGCCATGTCCGTAACCTTGCCGTCGGGTGAAATCCAACGCTGCACGACCTCGTGGCAGTAGAAACGCATCGGTTCGCCTTTCCTGCTCTCGCATCTGACCTGCGCCACGCGGATTACCTGATACCCTTTGCAGGTGGTTATCACGCTGAAATTCTGCGTTTCCTTGTAGATGCGTCTGCGTGTGTCCTGCACTTTGAGTTCGGCATGGCATTTGGGGCAGGTGCAGCCTTCAAGGGTGTCGCATAGTCCGCTGTCGCTGTGCCACTCGTGACCGCAGTCGGAACAGGTGATGTTCCCTTTCTTGGTGCGGTAGCCGATATGCTCAACGCAGTGGCGGTATGCCCAATCTATTTGTGTCGCTGATATGGGGCGAAGGTTGGCGGAAAGTCTTGCCACCTCTTTCTGTATCTTGGTCTTCGGTTTCATAAGCCTAAATCAAATAATGAGGGTTGGGGTTGGTTTTCTTTTCTCGCTGACGGTCTGTGGCGGTTCTGCAACTTGCGGAGTTCCTCCTCTTGGTATTTGCGGACAGCGTTCTGACGTGCCTCCGCCTTTTCCTCTGCCGTGAGTTTCACAACGTGGTTCACAACCACTTGGCAGTCCATCGGTTTGCCCACCTCTATCTCGTTTTCCTCATAGTAGTGGATGGCTTGCCCGAATATCTCTCCGTCCGTGAAACCGTTGCAACCGCTTTTCTGCACATAGTTCAGAATGTGGGTCACGCACTCGTCCATGTTCTTGGCAGGGTTGCGGTACTTCTTTGCAAATAGCGCATCTTCCTCCGCACGCTGTTCCAAGTACATATATATCGTTCTCTTGAAATGGTCTGTTCCTTTCATATCGCTGTCATTTTTAGATTATCTGTTTCAGTATCTCTCTCCAATAGGTCGGCTCTACCTCGCTGAGAAGGAAGTCCATGAAATCCCTCCGTGCGTCCTTGTTCAGTTCGTGGTACAATCTTCGGAAAGTTTCAAAATTGCCGTTGATGTACGTTTCCACCATATACACGAAGATGTTGTCCACCTCGTAATATCTGCACTGCTGCGCTGCCGTCTTGCTGTTTCTTTTTGCCATGTCGGTAAGGGTTAAAGGGTGAATAACCAAAGGATGAAGCCAAAGAAGGCAATGGTGGAAAGGATAGCCACGATTACACCTATCGCCACTCGGAACACTCCGTTTACAATCTCTCTGATGATGCCCCAAAGGATGCCGAACACCCCGAAGGCGGTGCGCATCATCAAGCCGCATATCGCCAACCCGATGTGTTGCGCCATTTGTCTGAAATTTGCCGTTGCCGTCATATCTTCGCTGTTTTTGATTTTTTTGTTTTTAATGCGGATTCAAGAGCTGAGGGAGTTGAGTTTCAAACTATCTTATCTGCCTCTCGTTTATCCGACATTTTTTTTATGCGTCTTTCTGTCGCATCGGTCGTTTTCGTTTCGGGTGCTTGAAAAGGTAGGGATTAGGGAATGCAAGGTTTTTCGGTCAAAATACTACCCGCAGGGCTGGAGATTTTTACCGAAAACAGGAGGCTTGACCTTGCTTTCCCGTCCAATCCCGGAATTACCTTTGCGCCCAGAACGAAAATGACTGACTGATGCGGCTTACTGAAAGGCGCAAAATGGAGGTAAACGAAAACAGAGGCAGATTGTGTAGAAAAAAACTTCAGGGGAAAATCCGTAAAAAAAAGAATCACCAAAAGGAAAAAGACATCACCGGAAGCGTGAAAAGGGCAAACCACAACAAAGGAAGTATGATTGTTTCCGATCCGACGGAACTTGTTCAGCCGGGTGGCAACAATCATTCTTCCCGGTTTGTCCGGCTGTGTGTGGGCGCCTGTTTCATTCATGGGGCAGGCTGACACACTCTGCATTCACTTTCCGCTTCCGGCAAAAGAGACAGCGAAAAAAGAAAAATCATTTGAAAACCCGTAAAAGCATCTCTTGGCATAGGCGCAAAAGAAAGGGGCATTGCTTCATCTGTCTAAACATCGTTTAGGCGTGAGGCAATGCCCTTTTCTCCAGCTATGCGGTAGTCGGCACACGTTTGTTCCAAACTCGTTTTGGGCAATGGTGTGCCGACGGACAATACCGCTTTTACGGAAAATTCTTATGAATGAGGGGATAAAAAACGGGAGTTTATATCAAAATCTCGAATTAAATAGCTACTTTTGCATACGAAGAGTTCTTTGAAGGTTACGCAACGCGCAGAAGGATAATGCAGTAGATAACTAACTAAATCGTAACCTATTACTATCAAGAGCAATTAACCTACGCTCATTTCCAATAAATTACACTCTTTTCGTAACTTCTCGTTGCAAAGGTACAACTACTTGCGAAAAAGTACGAATAAAACATGTTAAAAGTTACGGAGAATATATATTTCCTCCGTAACTTTTAACATGAAAGAAGGTTTCTCTCTTCATGTATTGCTTTTTGTATTGCAAATGTTTAAAGCCCCCGCATCTTGAAAATATGAGTAAAGCAGAAACGGGACTGAGCAGGTTGTAGAATGAGGAGTATGCGCATTTTTTAATGTAGATTAAGTTATGCGCAAGATGCTGTTTTTATTGTGTCAGAAAGTTTGCTGTTTCGTATATAATCTATATGTTTGGAGCAGAAGAAGACACAAAATTCACCTTTTTGCTTGCATATGGATGCAAAAAGGTGAAACAAAGAAAAACCTAATATTAACCCGTAATCAAGTGATAAACCATGGACCGGAATCTTGTAACAGTCATATTTTGCCTGCTGATAGCAGGCAGTATGAACACTTTCGCGCAACGCCACTACAAAAACATCTCTGCCCTGGAAATGAACTATGGCAGCAATATTTTCGGTGATTACGGACATTACGGAAACCTGTCCTTCTCAAAGTACGTCAACCGAAAGAGTTACTGGAAAGCCGGTATCAGCTACTTTGAAAAACCCTATGACTATGCCATCCCTAAACAGACGGTTCCTGTTACGCCTCCGGCCACACCTCCTGCAGCTGCACCTACACGGAATGCACCGGCAGCTCCGGAAACGCCTGTACCGGTAGAAACCGAATGGGCAGATAAAAAGGCATGGGACCTTCATCTGGACGGAAGCTATTATTATACGATTGTCACCAACCTCAAATCCGTCTATTGGAACGTAGGTCTTGGAGCCTTTATCGGCTGTGAGTTTGACAAGCGACCCGATGAGAAATACACCTTTATTGTCGGCCCGAAATTGGAAACCGAACTGGAAGTATTCGTAGCCCCGCGTATCGCCCTGTTGGGGCGTGTACAGCAATTCTGGAACCCTTTGTCTGTGGAAGACTGGAACACGGTCTGGAATGTCGGTATCAAGTTCTTGCTATACTAATCTAATCCCATCATCTTATGAATCCTTTAGTCATTTTAGCCAGTGCAGATGTATCTGGCCTGATAGCTCTATATCGTGAAATAGGGACTACCTTGATTGGCGTTGGCTTTGTTTGTGCCGGGCTGGCAGTTCTTAAAAAGCTGATCAGCAATCATGAACGAACCAAGGAAGCCATCATTACCTATCTTGTTGCACTGATAACCTGGTTACTGATATGGCAGCTGATTTAGGAGGATTTACCGATGTCCTGCTATTGGTAGGACTCGCAGCCGGACTCGTTTGGTGGTACTACAACAAGCCCACTCCCAAGGTGGAGCAGAAGACCGGCAAGAAACCGGGAGAAAAAAAGGAAGATGGAGCTCCTGCAGCTTCCGTGACACCGGTCATCAACATCATCTTCCAGTCGGATGTGGTAGAGGAGGAGGTGGCCGAGAAACTGGCTGACCTGTTTCACAGCGGAAGAACCTTCTACTACACCGGAGGGAAAGTCGGAAAGGAAGCACAGGAACCTCCCCACTTCATCCGCTATAAGGAAGTGGAATGGAAAGACCTGGAAAAGATAAACGTATAACCCAAAATACTAGAAACCATGAAAACATTAGAAAGAACCCAAGAGAGAGTAAGAAACTTCGTGAATCAACACAGCAGAGCCATCTTTACCTTGCTGGTCTTCTTTATGCTGTTGGGAACGGCTCAGGTGGTGGAAGCACAGAGCGGACTGAAAATCAGCAGCCTTTCTGAGGTAACGGACAAAGCGAAGGAAGGAGCAGATACCATCCTCGATGTGGCCAAGTATATTCTGGCAGCCGTTTTGGGTATTGCCCTGGTCTTTGTCATTTATTCGCTGGCTACCAACAACCCTCATGCCAAGGAATACCTGCTGGGGTGGATCATTGCCGTAGTGGTCATCATGGTAGCTTTCCTCATTATCTAAGGAGGAAACGCCTATGCGCACCATGCGGAAGATTAACAAGCCGATCAAGTTCTTCGGTTTATCGTCCGGACAATTTGCCGTCTTTATGCTAGTGGTGGCTTTGATTATCATTTTCAGCATTTTCAAACAGCTGCATCCGGTATTCATCATCGGTATCGTATCCGGCATCCTGGGACTCTCCGGGATGCTGTTCGGGACCCTCAAGAAAGAGCATAAAGCCGGTAACCCGGATTATCTGACCGGTATCAGTGTGCGAAGCGCGACACCGCGACAGATCAGAGACAAGAAACAGATTTTCAAATTTATCCTGCAAAGAAGCAAATGATTGGAATCATCTTACTTATCACCTTATTGATTGGACTGCTGGCCTTGGTAGTGGTCTTGATCTACAGTCGTCAGAGCGAAGTGGAGCTGACAGACCGCTCGGTGGATTTGGGGGATGTGCTGCCCATCCAGACCATCACCGAAGATGCGATTATCAACGGCAACGGGGACATTACGGTCGGGTATCGGCTGTTTCTGCCGGAGGTCTTCACCCTTTCGGAGAGTGATGCGCTCTACATCCACGAACGGCTGGAAGCCCTGTTGAAGATGCTTCCTGCCGGAACTGTGGTACACCAGCAGAACTTCTATTATACAGGCGAATACCGGAACACGGAATATTCCACCAATGCATTGATAGCCGAGAACAACCGGCACTTTGACGGAAAGGAAATCCTGAACAGCTACTCCAACCTGTATGTGACGTTTACCAATGGGAACCGGACTGGAAAGCTGCGGAAAAGCGCCACTTCCACTTCGCTGTTGCGGAAGCAGTATTTCCCCTTTAAGCAACCGTATAAGGATTATCCGCAACGGTTGAAGGAAATGGAAGCCTTTCTGATGAACTTCGAGAATGGTCTGGCCTCCATCCAGCAGTTTGAGATCCGGAAGATGAGCGAGGTGGAACTCAACAACGCCATCTACGATTACATCAACCTGTCTTACGAAAATCCGGAAACGGATGCCACCCAAAAAGCCGTCAATCCCATGGCCATCACCAAGGATGGGACCATGAAGATCGGGCAGCAGTATGTGGCCATGCTTTCGCTGACAAACGAGGGAGAACATCTGAAGGAACTGAACCTGCCCCACACGGGCAAGTCGAAAGCCTTTGGCGGGCAGATCGAGATACCTGACAACATCAAGAGCAAGTGTTCGATGCTCTATCCGTTGGGACTGGGACTTCCGTTCAACCACATCGTGAATGTGGTGATCGAGATTACGGATCCGGATGCCACCGTGACGGCCATCGGGGCGGAGAAGGATGCACTCAACTACATCACCAACTTCTATCCACCGGCAGCGGAGAAGCAGCGGGAACAGGAAGCCTTCTGCAACGAAATCACGAAGTTTGACTATCAGACGGCCTATACCGCCTTCAACGTCATCCTGAACGATACAGACCATACCTCCTTGATGCGGAAGATAGCCTTGGCGCAGCAGGGGTACAGCTTCATGAACCAGAGCAGCTGCTATGTGGAGAATGCCGAACTCTGCAACCTGTTCTTCACGAACATCCCCGGCAACGCCCGCTCGAATTACCGGGGCTTTGTGAATACCACCAAGCAGGCCATCTGCTATCTGCAGAAGGAAGGCATGTATCTGTCGGATGCCAAGGGACATATCTACAACGACCGGTTCGGCACACCGGTCAAGATCAACCTGTGGGACTATCCGACCTTGAACAACAAGAACCGGATTGTCATCGGTCCTTCCGGCAGCGGAAAGTCCTTCTGGCTGAACAACTACATCCTGCAGAGCTACGAACTGGGAAGAGACGTGATGATCATCGACATCGGCGGATCCTACCGTTCGATGATTGCCTTGAATCGGGGAAAATATTTTGACTCTACGGAACAGAAGAAGTTTGCCTTCAACCCCTTCCTCTGTGACCGGGACAAGAACGGCAGATACCTGTATATCGACACATCGGATGCCGAGTCTGCGGATGACCAGATCAAGACCATTGTGGCCATCATCAGCTACATCTGGAAGGCTCGGGAACAGATGGTGCCGGCGGAGACGGCCATCCTCCGGAAATCCATTGTCGGGTTCTATGATTATGTGAACAATTCATCGGTAGGGGAGAAGCACGAACGCATCTTTCCGGACATGAAGACCTACCGCCTCTATCTGAAGGAAGTGTTCAGTCAGCGGATGAGTGAGTTTGAAAAGCAGAAGTTTGAGATTGAAGAGCTCATCCTGTTGTTGGAACCCTACTGTACCGGTGAACTGAGCTTCCTGCTCAATGCGAAGGAGAACGTGGACATTGTACATGACCGGCTGATAGCTTTCGATATGGAAGATGCCTCGAAGAAGGAATACTTCCCGTTGGTGGCCATCATCACCCTGCAGATGATTGTCGATAAAATCAAGAAACGTCAGGGTATCATGAAGGAACTGATTATCGACGAAGCGCTGGACTTCCTGCAGGATGAGAAATTTGGTGACTTCATAGCCTATTTGTACCGAACTTTCCGCAAGAAAGAGGGAAGCATCACCCTGGCTGCGCAGAACATCTTATTCTTGAAGAACATGCCGTCAGGCATCAAGGATTCGATCATCATCAACTGTGCGACGAAGGTGATACTGGACCACTCGGAGCATCGGCAGAACCTGCCGGAGGTGCAAGCCGTATTGTCCATCACCGATGAGGAAATCAATATGATTGAATCGCTGCAGCGGACCGACCGCTGGAGGGAGTTCTTTATCAAGATGGCGAACGATGCCTTCATCTTCCGGAACGAAGTTTCGGATTTTGCAGCCGTTGCCTTTGACTCGCGGCAATCGACGGTGGTCCGGTTGAAGCAGCTGTTCAACGAGACCGGATCCACCTATACGGCCATCAACCTGTATCTGGAAGAAAGGAGGAAACGCCATGGATGATGCTACTGAAGGATTGACCCAACTGTCCGTTTGGAGCAGTGACTTCTACACCCAGAGCAACGGGGTGGCCGGCAGCATTGCCGCCGCCCTGCTGGGAGTAGCCTTGATCTTTGTGGTATGGGCACTGGCCATGAAGAAGGAGAATGCCCGGAGCTACCTGCTGGCCTGGATTGTCTGCGTGATATTTACCGTGTTATTCATCTTATAAGACCTTTGTTATGAAAAAGTACCTTACAGCCTTTATCCTCGCTCTGGTGCTGCTCACCGGAAGCAGCCTGGAGACGAAAGCCCAGTGGGTTGTGCATGACCCGGGGCATACCTATTTGAATTCTTTTGAATGGGCTTCAAATGTGAAGAAATGGGCCAGTCAGATCAACGAGATGGTAGATGCCCAAAAGCTGCGTCTCGGCTTGCAGAAGATTGACCAGCTCAAGCAGCTGCGTTCGCTCAAGGATCTTGCAGATCTGCTGGATGACGTAGCCTGTCTGAGCAGCGACTACAGTTTCTACATGAACGTGGGGTCGAACTACAACTGTCTGAAGTTTCTGAACTTTCAGGGAGTGACCGTCAACCTGAGTCTGAGTACGGACCTGCTGTTTAAGGTGGCCACCGTGACCAGCTACTTTTCGATGAACTCCGAAGGAAGAATGCAGTTTATCGAACAGGTGAAGGCATCGGTGGAGAAAGCCGCCGAAGAGATGAGAGAGTTTAATGAATCGGTCCGTTCGGTAGTCATCTACAAGAGCCTGAAAGGGCATAACCGCAAGACCTACTACCAGGGACGTTTGGCCGCCTATACCCGACACATAAACTAGAAGCCTTATGAATCAAGACAATTTCCTCTGGGGACTCCAGATCACGGACGGTCTGACCATGGAACTGGTATCGAAGATGACCGTTATCGCCTTTGGTGTAGGTGTTATCTGCTTCATCTGCAACATGGCCTACAACTACCTCTACCATGGAGCCAGCCAGCTGCTGACCCCGAACGAAGACAAGTTTCCGGACATGATGGAAATCGCCCGTTGCCTGGTGCTGATGTTCTGTCTGACCTTGTATAAGCCCATTGCGCAAACCATCGTCGGAACGATGGAAGTCATCAATGAAGCCACTTCGCTGACCTCCAGCCGGGCGGAGGAGTTTGCCCAGTTTATGACCCGGCAGGCGGACGAACAGGGTGAGATGCTGGCCGAATATGACAAGCATGCGCTGGAATCCGAAGTGGCGGACGGAGCCGATACCACCGGAGCCATGCAGCACGAGCTGGACAAGAAGGAAGAAGAGGACGAGATGAAAGGCGTGCGGTCGAGTGTGGAGAAAATCGTGCAGCTGCTGAATCCCATCAACCTGGTTACGCTGGTCATTCATGCCTTTGCGGCTCTGCTGGTGGAAGTCATCCAGATTATCATCCTGGGCATCGGCGTGGTGATTGTCAAGATTTTGGTCATTTTGGGACCCTTTGTCTTTGCCGTCAGCATGCTGCCGGTCTTTCAGAAACAGCTGAACGTCTGGTTCGGAACCCTCTGCTCCAGCTGTATGGTCTTTACGGTCATCAATATCCTGAATCAGATCATGTGGCAGACCCTGAAAGCCATCTACACCCCCAGTGCCGACATGGTGGACGGAGCCACCACACAGCTCCAGTACCTGGGGATGGACCTGGCGCTGATCGGAGCCTATTGCAGCTGTTTCTGGTTGGCCTCGAAGATCGTGGGACACAGCGATGCGGGCAAGATTATCTCAAAGGCCGTGTCGATTGTGACTACGGCAGCCACCGTTGCCCTGTTGGGCGGAGCCGGAGCAGCCACCAGGCTGACGAACGTAGGCGGAGCCGCCTCGATAGGAGAGAGCTTTATCAACGATAACCCAAAGTAAGTAAGCCATGAACCTGACCCAATTTAAGTCTGCGGATGATGCAGTCAGACTGACCATCCGTCTCTCCGTCGGCTATTGCGTACTGCTGACCCTTGCCTTTGTGAGCTGTCTCATCTATCTGTCTGTGCAGATCGAAAAGGCACAGGCCCAGGCACTGGTCATTGACCGGAAGGGAGAAGTATATACCGCCAGTGCCGTGCCTTCGCTGGCCATGCGCAAGTATGAATACATGAACCATGTGAAGAGCTTTGTCAAAAGCTGGTATGCGTTTGACGAGAACACCTATGAAAAGCATGTGAAGTATGCGCTGAACCTCATCGGAAACAAGGGGAAGGAACTGCTGAACGAGTATAACGATGTGAACATGCAGAACTCACTGATTCAGAAGAATATCCGGTATGACGTGAGCATCAAGGACATTCAGATTGATACCCAGACGATTCCTACGACCGGAAAAATCTCCTTCACGCAGACTGGATACCGGGCCCGGGGAAGCATCTCCCGGGAAATCGTGGCTGAGTTTACCATCTACGATGTCTCGCGCAGTGAAGACAATGCCCACGGAGCCAAGATCGAGGACTGGATTGTACACTATTCGGCCCCCGTAGAGCAGGGCGGCTATGCCGACGATGAGACTTTGACAGAATCTGTAACCCCAAAAACGACAGACCATGAAAGCAAGTGATTTACTGAAGGATAAGAACAAACTGCTGATGGGGATTCCTATCATCCTGGGCATGCTGTTTATCTATGTGTTCTTTATCCATGCAGGACAGTCCGAAGAGACGCAGCAGAAAGAGGATGCTTCCGCCTTTTTTGAGCCCACCGCCCAGGAATCGGAAAAGGCCGGCGACAAGCTGGAAGCCTATAAGCGGGATGAGTTGGAAAAACAAGAGGAAGAACGCATCCGGAAGGAATCGGACGTGAAAGGCTCGGACTTCTATTTCGACCTGCACAACCGGGAGGAGGAGTATGACGAACGGAAGCTGGAACGTATCCGGAGAATGCAGGGCGACCCTTACAGTGAGGTGATGTCGGGCTATGGAGGCGGACGGCAGGGACGTTTCGCACAGCAGCTGGACCAGCAGCTGGACGGGCTGGAAGACGAAGAAGCCCTGAACGAGATTATCCGGGAGGCCCGGAAGAATGCCCGGATCCGCAAGGACCTGGACGAATCGGAGCGTTACCGCAAGGAGATGTATAAGCGCATCCTCCAATACGATGATGACAAGAAAAAGAAGGAAGCCGCGCAACCGTCCAGCCCCTTGTTGGACAGCCTGGAGGAAAGCAAGCCCATCTATGTGGCGGAGAACGGAAAACGGATGCGGAAGCAGCAGACCGCCGTGCCGGTGAGCAGCAACCTGTTTAAGGCCTGCATCCATGGTGACCAGACGGTGGTGACGGGAAGCACCGTCAGGATGCGTCTGCTGGAGGACGTGACCGTAGCCGGCATGAAGATACCGGCCAACACCCTCTTCTACGGGGTGGCTACCTTGGGAGCCAGCCGGCTGGATGTGGTGGTGAGTAGTCTGAAGGTGGGGGACAATATCAACCCCGTATCGTTCGTCATTTATGACAACGATGCCATGGAAGGACTGAACCTGCCGAACAATCTGAAGGCCAGTGCTGCCAAGCGGATGGAGCAGGGACTGGTGCAGAACATCGACATGCCGCTTTCATCCATCGGAACGATGGCCAGTGAGGTGACCAGTGTGGTGAGCGCCACCACCCAGATAGCCAAGCAGATCCTGAACATGAGTCTCTCGCAGGTGAAGGTACATCTGAAGGCAAACTATCAGATGTACATCCAGGAAGAGACCAAAGAATCGAAGCTGAAACGCCAGGCTGTGCAAGCCGAGTTACAGCGCCTGTATGAAGAAATGGCTCAGCAAGAACCGGTCAAAAGTCACCCGTTACAAACCTTAATCGACAAGTTATGATAGATATTTTGAATTACCTGTTGGCTATTTCCGCTGTATTTTTCGGTTACCGTATCTATGCGGCCCGTAAAGATGGAAAAGCCTTTTCGGAGATAAGATCGTTACTCCTCTCTTTTCTCCTTTGTGTGCTCCTCCTATGGGGCATCACCTTCTATACTGCATTTTTCAGTAACCCTTAAAGCGTGAAGACCATGAAAAAAGAACTGACTCTCATTCTCCTGCTGCTGTGTTCGCTCCTTGTGACGGCACAAGAGAAACAGCCCCTGCAGCAGGCTATCCAGCCGAAGGACATCTACGTTACCTTCGATTGTGTCAAGCATATCGTATTCCCGGTGCAAGTGAATGACATCGAAATCGGCCAGAAGGATCTCGTGATGGCCAGCCGGTTAGAGGAAGCCCCTCATGTCATCCGGCTGTCGGCACAGACCGAAGGCTTTGAAGAAGAGACGAACCTGACGGTGGTCTGCATCGACGGAAGCGTCTATACCTACCACATCCGTTACCTTCCGGCAGGAGAGACGGACGGGCAGCCCAATATCTACGAAGACAGGAACAAATGGGAACATCACGACTACCGGGCAGAAGTGAGTGACTTGCATGTGGCCGAGTTCTTCTTCCCGGGCGATATTGTCTATGGAACGCCGGGCAACGAGGCATCCTTTACACTGAGTAGCTATAACAACCAGCTGAAGGTTGCGACTGCCAAGGATGCTGTAAATACCTCCAACCTGTTTGTCATTGACCGGAAGATGAACACCTACCATATCACCATTCAACGGAGCAATACTTCTGTCTTTACCTATAACTACAATGACCAGCGACCCTATACTGCCCATGTGGACGTGAACAGCGAGGAGATGGCGAAGCACTTGCAGGAACTCAAGAAGAAGAAACGTAACATCTTTAGTCTGGGAGTTATTGAGAATAAGTTCGAGTTGTCGATGGCCAACCTATATGTACATGAAGACTATATGTTCTTTGTCTTTGATCTGAAGAACAACTCATATATCGATTACGATATTGAGTTTGTGAAATGCTTCGAAAGGGACCAGAAGAAGCGGAAGAACGCCATCCAGCAGGAGACCACCATCGAGCCCATTTATCAGGATGAGTTTAACACGAAGATCAAGGGAAAGGGTAGCAACCGGCTTGTGCTCGGATTCAACAAGTTCACCATTCCGGACGACAAGGTCTTTGAAATCGAACTGTATGAGAAGAACGGGGGTAGGCATATGAAGCTTGCCGTACTGAATGAATATATCCTATCTGCAGAACCACTTTATAAATTCTGAAGCTATGAAACTGAGAGAAGCATTTGAAACCTATAATTTTGAGAATGCCGGACAATTCAGCGGCATCGCCCAGTCATTGGGTTATGAAACCGAATATAGGGATGGTCACTTTCGATTTCGGAAAGGAGACGAAAATATAGTCATGGGTGTGAAAGAAATCCGTGCAAGGGCCAGTATGATTGATGATGAACCGGGAAGGGAAGCCTCGAAAGAGCGGGTAGCTGCTTTCTTCGACAAGGACCGGGCCAATGATCCGGCCTATCTGAAGGAACTGGAAAAGGAAGGGGTCAGCATCATCCGGTGGGAGAACCTGAAAGGAGAGGAGAGGGACGGCTTCACCATCATCGACCACAAGAACAAGGTGAGCTATACCGGACAGGCCCTTTATGAATATGCCCAACAGCAAGGGAACATCCTCGACGGGAAGGGAACTAGGCTGGAGAAGGGAGTGATGTCAGACCTGATGGACCTCAACGGCAGGCCAGGGAAGTTGCGATTCAATGCAGACGGTATTTCCGTCTTTTACCGGAAGGAATCGCTGGTCATCCCGGACAAGATTTTGGGGAAGAAACTCAGTAAGAAGGACAAGGAGCAGCTGCTGGCCGGGGAGGTGGTGCCGGTCCGCATCCGGGACAAGGATATCTTCCTGCAGGTGGACCGGGACCTGAACAGTGTGATTGTGCGCAGCAACCAGGAGCTGAAGATACCCCAGGTCATCGGCAAGACAGATGAATACGAAGGCTATAAGCTCACCAAGTCTGACAAGTATCTGCTGGCCAACGGGCATTCGTTGGAGAACAAGCTGCTGCACAGCAAGGACGGTTACTTTATCGCTGACATCCAGCTGACGGAAGACCGGAAGGGCGTGATGATCCAAAATATACAGAGCGTGTCTAACGAGAAGGCCCACGAGATGATACAGGCCATGCGGCAGCGGCTGGATGTGCAGCCCGTCGGACTGGAACAGAAAGCCGGGCAGGAACCCACGCAAGGCCGGGATAGGAACAGCGAATTTAAAGAGGCGGTCGGTCGGCGCGATTTTGAGAAGATCGAGATGCTGCGGGAAGAGGGCTACAAGCCCAGCGAGGAGTATGTGAAGGGAGTGGCCCGGACGTTGGGACTGGACGAACAGGAAACCGAGGAAGTCAGGATGCTTTTCGGTGTGAAGACGCACGAACTGTCGGAGAATGAAAAGCAGAGCAGAAGGCTGGTGGAAGCTGCCTTGGAAGAGCGTTATCACACGATACAGGAAATTCAGCGGAGCGGTTATCAAATCACTGATAAGGATTTGGCACTGATGCGGGAATCCGGTGTACAGCCCAAGACCCTGATAGCCGTGCAGAAGATATTCGGTCTGGAAAAGCCGGGAAAGACGCTGGGCGATGTCAAGCTGGCCAGCACGCCGAAACCCAGCCACCTGAAGGAAAACACAAGAGCCATCGGCAACACCGTAAGCCGGGCTTTCAATGATCTATAGTATTCACCCTAAAACGCAACCGTATGAGAGAAGATTATGACGAACTGGTTCAGCTGAACCAAAGCGGAGCGATCAGCGATTTGCAGTTTCTCCTTGCCCAGGATGAACTGGCAACGGCCTATCAGGCAGCCATGGCTGCTTCAGACCGCGAATTGAGTGACGAAACAGCCCGGGAATGGCTGTTGGACTATGAAATCAACCATCTATATGAGTAGCCTATGGATACCGCAAGTGACAAAGCCCTGCAACGTTTTGCAGAACTGATGATTGAAAAGATCCAGCAAGTGGAGGATAACTGGCAGCAGCCGTGGTTCAGCACCAAGGGTGGGGGACTTCCACAGAACATCGATGGCCGGAACTACAACGGGGTCAATTCCTTTATGCTGTTTTTACTGACGGAAAAGGAGCAGTATGGCATGCCGGTCTATATGACTTTCATGCAGGCCAAGGAAAAGGGGCTGAACGTATTGAAGGGGGAACACTCCTTCCCGGTGGTCTATTGGAACTTCAGCATCAAGGACAAGAACGGGAAGAAGATTACCATGGACCAGTACCGCCATCTCAGCAGGGAGGAGCAGGAGAACTACAAGGTGACCCCTTATATGAAGACCTACAACGTCTTCAATGTGAATCAGACCAATCTGAAGGAAGTGAAGCCGGAACTGTACGAACAGCTGGAAAACCGGTTCAAGTCACCGGCCTTGAAGGATGAAAAAGGCATGTTCGCCATGCCCCTGCTGGATGTCATGATAAGAGAAGGCAAATGGGTGTGTCCGATCCTGCCCAAGGAAGGGAACCAGGCCTACTACGCACGCGGGGAAAAGGACGGGCACATCGTTGTCCCCCTGAAAGGGCAGTTTGAGGACGGTGAATCGTTTTATGCCACCCTGATGCATGAGATGGCCCATTCCACCGGGGAAGTGCATCTGCTGAACCGGGAAAAGGGAGTTGTCTTTGGGGATGATAAATACGCCAAGGAAGAACTCATTGCCGAACTGACTGCAGCCACTACCGGACAGGCCATGGGCATCACGACCAGCATTCGCGAGGAGAATGCCATGTATCTGAAGAACTGGCTGGCTGCGCTGAAGGAAGACCCGAAGTTCATCTACAGCATCCTGTCGGATGTCGGAAAGGCCAGTGGTATGATACAGGAACGGAGTCAGGAGATGTTTTCTCTGTTAAGTCAGGAAGAAAAATTCATGGTGGGTGTTATTCAGGGAAACAAGGAACTGCTGGATGACCTGAAGAAGGAAGGATTTGTTCCGGCACCGGAACTGATGGAACGGATTGACAGCAGTCATCTGACGGAAGGGATGAAGGAACATCTGGACCGGCAGTTCGGCATAGCGGACAAGCCGGAATCCGTTTCGTTCACTTTGGAGGATGTGATGGCCAGTGTGCCGTTGCGGAAGATGTATATGAAGGACATGATGGAACTGAATTTGGAAATCAATGACCGCACCGCCAATGACTGGATGGAGGCCTATCAGGAACGGAAAACCATGAATAATGATTTTATTTTAACACTTTAAATTTTAAAACTATGTTTACAGGACAAATTATCGGTTATGTAAGTGCAGATGCACGTGCGAACAAGAATGGAAAAGGTTTCAACTTCAATGTTTCAACCAAGTATAAGAACGCGCAGGGAGCAGAACAGACGCTGTGGGTATGCTGTTTCGTGAATTACGAAAGCAAGGTAGTGGAATACATCAAGAAGGGTGTGCAGGTCTATGTGACCGGTGATGTCTTTGTCGATGTATTCAAGAAGGACGATGGCAACTGCATCCCTTCGGTGACCCTGACCGTCAACCGCATCGAACTGCTTGGAAAAGCTGAGAAGAAAGAAGAAGTAACTGCCTAAAGTGATAAAGGTATGGATAAAGAGAAGAAAGACCTGTCATTCATCCTGATACTGCTATCTACGCTGATTGGGATGGCCGTGCTGTTTCAGTGGGCAATCATCAACCGGTTCTATGAACCGGAGATGCAAGGAATTTGGGGAAAACTGATGGACAAGCAGCTCCTGTTCCGTTTCCTCTATGTGATACTGATAGCCGGACTGGCCTTTCTCTTTCCATACCGCAAGCCGGGACCGGAGGACAGGAAGTGGTTTTATACCAGTTTGACCTTGCTGGCAGCTACCGCGCTGGTAGCTGGGTTCAGCCAGGTAATCCGCTGGTATAACCTCTTCTTCTTTCCCGTAGTTTTTGTCGGCTACACCCTGCTTGTCATCAAGACGTTACCTTATTTCTTCCGCCGGAAGGTGGTCTCAGATTCAAGTATCTTCGGATTGAGCAACGAGACATCTCCTTTCTACTTCGCCTTTGAGACGGCTGAAGGCCCCCTGGTCATCCACAAGCCCCAACAGAATATCTACATCGACGGAGGACCCGGATCCGGAAAGTCTGAAAGCTGGATCAAGGGAATGATTTACCAATGTGCCGAACGGAATTATGCCGGATTCATCTATGACTGGGAAGGTGATCCGACCAAGGACAACTCACCCATCCTGTCGAGGATTGCTTACGGTAGTATCGAATACTTTAAGAAGCAAGGCAAGCCTACCCCCAACTTTGCCTACATCAACTTTGTCGATATGTCGAGAACCGTGAGAGTGAATGTGCTCTCACCGAAGTATATGGCCAAGGGGAATGAATCCCTTTTCATCCGGAACATCATCATGACCCTGATGAAGAATTTGGAGGCCAGTTGGAAGGAGAAGACTGACTTCTGGGCGAACAATGCCATCAACTACGTCTATTCAATCGCCTACAAATGCTTTAAAGACAAGGACAAGGGAATATGTACGCTACCCCATGTGATTGCTTTCGCTCTTTCTGACAGCGAACTTGTTTTTGAATGGCTTTCGGAAGATGCTGAAATAGCTTTGAACATGTCTTCGATGCTGACAGCCTGGAAGCTCGGAGCCCAGCAGCAGACAGCCGGAGCCGTATCATCGGCACAGACTCCGCTGGTCATGCTGAACAACAAATACATCTTTTGGGTGTTGTCGCCCCTGCCGGAGGAAGAGTTTTCGCTGGACATCACCAACAAGGAGCATCCGACTCTGCTTTGTGTCGGTAATGCCCCCACCATCAAGGAAGCCGTTTCTCCAGCCATCTCCTGTATCGGTAGTGTGCTGATGTCGCAGATGAACAATCCTGGGAAAGCCACCAGCGTCTTCATGGTGGATGAGTTTCCGACCATCCTGCTACAAGGCATTGACACCTTTATCGGAACCGCTCGAAAGCATAATGTATCGACCATCCTGGCTGTGCAGGATTTCAATCAGGCAGTCCGAGATTATGGAGAGAAGAGTGCCAATATCTTGAAAGCATCCTGCGGTACCCAAGCCTATGGTATGACCGGAAACGAAAAGACTGCCAAGGACATTGAAAATCTTTTCGGAGAACAGAAGGAAGCCCAGGAAAGTTTCTCTCAACAGGAGGGAGGCGGAAACAGCCGGACTGAAAGCCTGCAGAAGGAAAAGGTACTGAAGGCCCGTGAAGTGGCTGGCCAGTCAGCCGGTCACTTCATCGGCAAGATAGCCGGTGGAAAGCCGCCCTTCTTCAATGTGCAGATGAACATGTGCAAGTTTGAAGAAAAAGAGATCCCTCCGTTCTCTCTGCCGGTCAAATTGGCATCCGGCAACGAGAAGCTGGAAATGGATATCCTGGAGGAAATCGTACAACAGAATTATGTAAAGATTATTGAAGATGTCAACCAGGTGTTGGAACCTATCGCCCGGAAGAAGGCTGAGAAAGACAAACTGAAGAAACCCAATGATTCGAGAAACAACAAGAACATGAAGTTATAACCCTAAAAAACAAGCGCCATGAAAAAGTTTTATTTTGCATTAGTGACCCTTCTGAGTGTAATGTTTGCCTCCTGCAGCAGTGACGATTCTCCCATATCAGGAGAAGAAGGCCATCTCTACAGCATCACCTTCAAGGTGACCGGTCATTCACCCCGTGGAAACGCCCATCTCATCAATCTGGATGGGGTGAAGTTCAAGTGTGAACAGACCGGAGTCAGCCAGTCATCCGTGGATGAACCGTTTAGCGGAACTGCCACCTATACAACCGAAGGGCTGGTGAAGGAAATGACGGTGCAAGGTGTATTGTATTCCACGGAGAACGGCACCCTGTCGATGCGCATCACCCAGGACGGCAAGGAAATCTATCATGAAACTAAGGAGCTGGATGTAGCCAGCAATCCCGAAAAGACAATTGACCTGACCTTCACTACCATGAAGGGAAACTGAGAATAGCTTTTTCCCCTTCTTTCCGGTCAGCAACGCTTGGTGATGGCTGGAAGGAAGGGGAAAAGTGTTTTAAAATGATTGACAAACAATAATCCTTATGCCTATGAAAGTGGATTTCAATCAGATCAAGACACTCATCTCGCTGCCAGATTTTCTTTATGAACTGGGATGGAAATTTGTGAAGGGAAGTTCGAGAGCCTGTCCGAAGATGAGCAATGGCACCCATACCATTGTCATCAAGCGCAATGCGCAGAACCAATATACCTATTGGGATGTGCACAGCGACAGTGTGCGTGGACGCACCATCTTGGACCTGATGCAGGATCACTTGATGGAAACGACCGGCAAGCGGCCTACCCTTCGGGAAGTGGGTGAGATGCTGCAGGGGTATATCCAAACGAATCAGATTGTGACTCCGGAGCAGAGCAGCTATCGCGTGGGCAGTTCATCAATCACAACCGATGAACTGCATTTTTACTTGGGACAGCTGAAATCTTACCGTGGAGACTATCTTCAGAACAGGGGAATCACCCGGGAGAGCATCGAAAGTCCGACGTTTAAGGACACCTTCTATGTGCGTGAGGTAAGGAAAAAATATAAGACCTATCAGAACCTCTGTGTGAAGATGTACAACGAGCAGGGAGTGCAGGCCATCTCGCAGCGGAGCGAATCCTTCAAGGGAGTCATCGGAGGGAAGTACGACTGCCTGGCTCTGAGCGCCCATGACCGGAGCCGGCCGATAGACATCCTCTATGTCGGTGAGTCTATCATCGACTGCATTTCGCATTATCAGCTCCATCACGAGAAGAGCCCCAGGAACCTGGTTTACCTGTCCAGCGAAGGAACATTGACGGAAGGTCAGATGAATCTGCTGCAGGTTATTCTGGAGCGGAACTACATCCGGGAAATCCGTACGATTTTTGATAATGACAGGCAGGGGTATAAGTACACGCTATGGATGTACAACCGTTTCTTCAACGGTCGGGAAGATGTGGAAAGTCTCAGTGAAGAAGCGATGAATCAGAAAGTTTCCTCACTCTCGTTTGTGGACTTGCCTAATCAGAAAGACTGGAATGAGGATTTGATGAAAGATGGTGATATAAAAATATATAAATAGTCTGATATACAACGATATAAGTATAACATAACCGTGTCTAAAGTTGCATATATATAATAATTATATTATCTTTGTTATGTGTAAATCAAACATATATGGAAAAGTATTTATCAGCCAATAATATCAAGATACCCGTACTGTCAGAAGACAGCAAAGAGTTTGTACGCTATTTGGAGGACAAGGATGTGGATGAGGAATTCATCCATGAACTGAAGCATGACAACATCAAGGTTGTTTACATCGATAAGTCTTTGAAAAAACTGGCATACCAGACCAAGGAGATGTTGTATGATACCCTGCTGTTCAATAGGAACGTCCCGCTCAAACAGGGCGATTTGGGAGTCTTTGATGTGACTCGGAAAGAAGCAGCGTACTTCCAGAACGATGGTGAGAAAATAGCAGCTGTTTTTGGAGTCAATATAGGCTATCGATACATAGAAGAAGAAAAACTGTATGTCAAGCCATCCAATCAGTCTAAATGGAAAGCTGTTTCGGCGGAAGAAGCCGATGTAAGCGTGACCATTACGATTGAAGGGGAGATGAAAGGAACCTATCACTTCAAGAGGATTTGGCCTTGACAAACAGAAACGAATGGTGCCCGTCATCCTTTATCGGATGGCGGGCACCATTCGTTTCATTGAAAGAGATTACTTACCGGAATCTGTTTGGATTCAGCCAGTCGGACCGTAAAGGAGGTTCCACCGGTACCTACACCGTCATAGTAGGCTATCAGTCGGGAAGCATGGTTCACCATGTAAGCGTTTCGACGCAGATAGCAATGTTGGAAGTAGGTAGCGGACAGGACCACAACTTCATCTGCCTGATCGAGGATCCGGCGATAGCGGACCTTGGAGGCAGGGGAAAAATATATGTCCTGTCCTTCAAACGGAACAATGACCATCAGGGCCAGCTCCGGAAGATGCTCCCTCAGTTGAAGGACAACTTCTGCGGCCAGTGTATCGAAGCCGACAGCACCGCCCGTTTTGAAGAAGCGCTTGCCAGTCCGGTAGGCACGGATGATTTCATTCTTCAGCTTCAGTACAAGAAAGTCGGTATGTTCTGACAGATGTCTGTGTCCCGTGAAAGAGACGGAGAGGGAGCGCAGCCATCTGTCGCGAGCCTTCCGGCATTCGTCCAAAGAGCTTGCAATGGTCTCGAATCGGAGACCATTGCAAGCCGTGTAATGATAGATATAGCAGGTCTCAGTTTTGAACAGACCTGCATGAGCGGTTTGGTAAGATTCCAAGCTTTTCATGATGGCAGTTTTACTTTCGGATAAAATACTCGATGGCAGAGTGTACCAGGATATAATGGGTGAGTGTTTGCCGGCATTGTCCTGCATACGGGTTGGGATATTGCAAGGCAAGAGACTCGTACAAGTCCGGCAGTTCCTTTCGAATGCGCTGGACCAACAAGCGGTAGGAACAGCTTCGAGCATGTTTCATCAGCATTGTCCATTCGTCGATGGAAAGCTGGGTGCAGTTTGTCTCGTAAATCATCGTTATCTCATCGTTTTGGGTGAATACTGAGTGGAAGGAAGGGGCAGGATTAACCTGCCACCTTCTGAAACGCATTGTAGCAGTCGATGACCTTCAGTTTGTCCGGTTGGATGCGAAGGGTTTCCACTACATAGCCGTGCAGGTCCAGCTCCGCTAGCTCAGAGAAGGAGAAATACCCCCATTCCCATTCGTGGATGTGGCAGTAGCCGAAGAAGACCCAATCGCCGTTTGGCTGTCGTTCAGCCTCGGTAGCCATCCAACAGGCACTGGTGCCCGGGAGAACAAACATAGCCAGTACGGTGGCATTGAAGCCCTGACCCTCTTTTGAATACAGTGGACTCAGTCCGAATGCGTTTTCTAACTCTCTGGAAATGGTTATCATAAGCGTAATGATTAAAGTGAAACTTCGGATTTATGCTTCAGCTAGATTTATAGACCTTTTTACGAATTTCCGTCTTGGTCTTTTTCTGTTAGCCGACTTTTTTTAAAGGGATTTCTGCCCCATCTGAGTTTATGAGCCTTTTTACGGCAGAATTCAGTAAGGATAGAATGGAATAAGAAAAGTTTTGGGCATAAAAAATGTTGGGGACAGCGTAGCCGTCCATCGTTATTTTTTTACGACCAAAGGGCTTTGCCCGGAACTCTTTCATTTCCATTTCTCCTCATACCTTTGCCGTATCCAAAAGGGCTCTCAGATGGAGCAGATTCTAAAATGGAATATGGGAGCGCAAAACACCGGAGAAAAAGAGAAAGACGGAATGCATAAAGTAATCCGTGAACTGACTCCCTAACAACGGATTAGATTCCGGTTTATAAAGAAAGGCTTTAGCCTTTCAATGGGTGAGCACCGGCTGCCGGAACAATCCCTGGGCAGGCAAGGAACGCCAGTGACCGAGGTTGTTAAGTTGAAAACTTAGCTCTGAGGAAGCCGGCGGGCCAGCCTGAACAGCGTTTGTTCCTTCCGACCTCGGCATGAACCGTGCCGTTTGCTTGCAGACGGTTCCGCTCATGCCGAAAAAGGGCGGAACAGCCATACCGCTGAAGGGTGGGTGGGAAGAACTGCGTGAACGCAAAGATAAAAACAAGGCTTTGCCTTACTGCTCTCTTCCTTGGGTGGCCGAGTCGGCTCGTTTACCGTGTTGACTGGGTTACTCAAGGAAGGATATGGGATGAACAAGGTGTTTCTCTTGCCTGTCCGTCGGCCATTTATAGCCGACAGCGGCAAGCAAGGGAAACATACCACTGAAGGGGCGGGTGGGTCCGTCTGCGTGTACGCAAAACCAATCCGGATGCGGTGCAAAAAGAAAAGCGGCCGAAGCCGCTTCACCTATTTGGAAGATTTTTTCTTCTTGGTTGCTGCCTGCTTGGGAGCAGGCTTCTCCTCTTCTTTTTCCGGGGCGAGGTAGAACTTGGTGGCTACCATGACTATGCGGCTGCGCTTGGCTCCGGATTCGGCATCTGTCCATTCTTCCGGCTTGAAGTAGCCCTCCACCGTAACCAGGTTCCCCTTCTTCAGTACATCGAAGGAATCGAGGGCTTCGTTTTTGCGCCAGGCTTCTACGCCCATGAAGGAGGAGACATAGGTGGTTTCTTCACCTTCCTTTTCAGCCCGGCTGATGGCGATAGAGAAACGGGCTACGCTGGCTGTTTGAAAACTGCGGATTTCAGCATCCTTACCGATAAAACCTGTCACTGCGAATGAATTTTCCAACTTTTTCATATCTGTCAATTTTAGAAGTTAATGAATCAATTTTACAGTGCAATAACCTGTATGACGGCTCCGGGGTACACCATGAAACAGGAGCGAAATACGCTTTTTCTGTGCAGCGGAAAAAGGAAGATTTTACTCCGGTTTATTGGTTAAGATGGCAGCAAGCAATTTGTCTTAAATACTCTTTTCCAAGGGAAAAGGAAGATTTCAGTCAAATAGGATTCCGGTGCTTGCGAATCGTCCCCCCAACCCCTCTACAAGGGGTATGCGTCATACTACCTTTGCACACGGAAAATGATTATGACTTCGTTTAAGATTGACTGTAAAAGTGACCGGAAAAATTCGTGGTGACTGCGTGCAGAAAGGGATGCTGTACCTTGCTGAAAAGACAGCTGGCATAGCTACCCATAGCGCCATCAGCCCTGCCCAAGCGGGGAAGGTGTGGAAGCCACATTCCTTTGACCGAGGTGTGGAAGTCGCAACGAAGCCCTTTCCTTGTCAAGTATGAAGAAGGGGTGTCCAACCAGTAAGAGGGCTGCGCCGGTGGAATGGAACCACCATCAGAAGGAGTCCTGCTCAGCCATCCTACCAGGTAGCCTTCCGCTTTTACTTCCGGAAAAAGAAGAGGAGAAACATCCAAAACGGCACAAGGAAAATCTTCCGGTGAAGCAGCTTTCACCTGCCACTATCCGCACCGCATCCGGCTACCGCTCTCCCTTACAGCGTAAGGGGTTCAAAAGGGTGGGTAAGAAAAAGGCTGCCGGGATAAAGAACAAGAAACGGTCTTGCGGTTGTCTTGAAGAGTCAAGAGCCTGCTCTCTCTCCAGGAGAACTGCAGGAGTGTTTCCTTTATTCCTTCCTGCATGGAGTGTCACGGGCAAGTGAAGCATGAGCCTGCTGGTGACACTCCATGCAGGAACAGCCAGTCCGCTATAGGGTGGGCAGGAGTATGGCAGCATGAGAATTCAGAATGTTAAATCATTCGTTTTTTGAGGTAAACTTTGTCGGTGTAACAAAAAAAAAACAGTACCTTTGCAATACCAAACAAAAAGTGGAAAAATCTGGAAGCATTTCCAGGCAAATGATAAAGTCGGATTCAGTAGTATATGCTGATCCGACTTTTTTTCTTGATAGACTATGGCATTTAACTCTGTCGCTTGCTGTCCAGGCTGAGCTGCATAAGGATCTGCCCAGGACAGCGAGCAATCGGAGAGATTTAGGGGATACTAAATTTTGTATATCCGAAATAGATATATTACTCAATTTTAGGAACCATGATGCTTTTGATGGTGGTACGAATTTCCTCCGCAATGGCAGCAGCATCGTAGCTTCCGTGCTTTTCCTTGGAAGTGGAGAACTGCTTACGCATCAGGGATTTCCATTCTTTGTAGGCATTGACTTTATCCTGGTCCTGCCGGTAGATGAGCCGGTGTTCTGCCGTCAGCGATGGAATGTCACCGATCCACAACAAAAGCGCATTGATGGCAGCATCTATTGAGGAGCGGTTGTCCATGTCCGTCCGGATCTGCCAGATTTCGTCTATGTAGAAGAAATTCCGTTTGTTCATCACACCGCTATCGATGAGCGGATTCACCCGGTTCACCTCATCGAGGATCCGGACAGCTTCGGTCTTTTCTGTTTCGGATGAACGCTCATCCTGAAGGACAGCCTCACATCTTCTCCGGCTCTGCTCGGTACGGTCGATGACCCGCTGGATTTCAGCGCAGATTTGGGATGCCTCTTGATACACCTCCTGCCAGGCGATGAGCTGCTCCCTCAGGATCCGGTCAACCAGTGAACGTGGCCGCTGTCGCCATGCTTCCCTGTCGCTGGCCGACATGGTCCATAGGCAGCTGTCAGGGGGTTCTGTCAGGTCCATACCTTTATCTTTCAGCCAGGAGGAAAGCGCTAGTTCGAGCGCTTGTCTGCGATACACGCATCCACCGTGCTGATAGCAGTCATAATGATAGACAGGAGAGGTTCCCTGTGAGAGCCAGGTGCGGTATTGCTCCATCCGCTTGAGCAGCTGTTCACGCTCAGCGCGTATATCGTCCATGAAGCGGTTCGGCAGCGCCACGGGCGATCCGGTAAAGCGTCGGATATCGGAGATGAGCTTTGACCACATGTCCAGCGAGGTCTGGTCGAAGATGTTCAGCAGGCCCTTGCCTTCTCTCAGTCTCCAGTAGTTTTGGGCAAGCGGAAGTCCGGTCTGTCTTTTTAGGAGATCTGCTGCCAAGGCTTTGGGAAGTCCGACTCCCGTCAAGGTCAAGATGCTGCAGCGAGTACGCAGAAAGCCGGCTACACTTATCCACTGGACACACACTGAATCGGAGATGGACTTAAATAAAAACCGCTCCTATCTGGTTACCGTCACCACCGAATTGGGAGAAACGGAAACGCTGAGTGTGTCAGCCAGAAACGAGGAAAAGGCAGAAGAACTGGCCATCGACCTGGTGGGACGGAGAATGGTCGGACTTCGGGGAGTGTTCTGCAGAAGCGTCACGGTGAAGGAAGACAGCTTGGGAAAAGGACGTTGACAGGATGAGGAAATGTCCAGGAGAGGGAAGACTGTCCGCGCCCGGTGGCGCGGACCCGATTTTTATTTTCAGCCCCCTGCTGCACAAGGGGCTGAGTGATGGATGGTGATTACATTTGGAACTGCGTCTTTCCGATAAAGAAGCCGCCCAAGATTTCGGCTCCCAATTTCTCCAACTGAAGGGCAAAGCGGGCATAGGAAAAGCCTTTGGTGAGAATGTCGTCGAAGCAAAGCACCTTCTTGCCTTTGAAAAATTCTTTGTCAAATTCAATGACCTGCACCAACTGCAGTTTCTTTTGGTCAAACTTCTCGTGCACCGCCAAGCGTTCGCCTTCTACGTGGATGTGGTCATAGGCATTGATGGCACCGGTGAGTCTGCATACCATGGCGGCAAACTCCTTGTAGCGGATTTCGTTCTTCGCTGCGGATGATGCCGGAATGCACGCAAAAACGATGTTTTTCACTTCGCTGCCGAAACATTTAATCATGGCGTTTGCGGTGCCACTGCCTTGTATGCCCGTCCGTCTTTGAAGTCCCAAATGAGCTTGCGTACCTGCCAGTCGCGCTGCGAAACCTTCTTGAACTGCATCGGGTAGTACTGATAGAAAGCATACATCAACTTTCTCCACTGCCGTTCCAAACTTGGGTATTGTCCTTTTGCCATAGCTTTGAGTATTAAGGGTTCAACTTTTTGAGATTTATGCTTCAGCTAGATTTCTAGACCTTTTTATTTCAAGTTTCCTTGGAGGTTCTTTTCCTGCTGACGACCTTTTTTTTAATGGGATTTTTGCCCCGTCTGAGTTTCTGAGCCTTTTTACGGCCATCACAGGTAAGGGAAGGAGGAATACGAAAAGTTTTGGATGAAAAAAATGTTGGGGACAGCGAGGCCGTCCATCGTTATTTTTTTCAAGACAAAGGGTTTTGGCCCGGAACTCTTTCTTTTCCGATTCCCTTAAACCTTTGCCGTAGAAAAAGGTCAGTCAGACGGAGCATGCAATCAACCTGCAAACAGGGAGGAAGCAACAGGAAGAAGATTCGGAGAGGAAATCAAACACGGTCTCTACCGCTTTAACGCATTAGGGATAGAAGTGGATAGCCCGGAATGGAATGAGGACTTGCAGCGGATAGCCCGACAGCTGGCTGGAATGCCCTAATCTAAAGAAAACATATTAAATGTCTGGTAAAGGGATAAATAACCTATCTGAATACGTTACGTTTTCAAATCGAGGGAGCAGCACAGTCTCGCTTGATATACGAATACGTTAGATAATCAAAAAAACAGAGCACACAATGATATTCCACATCATGCAAAAGCAAGGAGGTGTGCCGTAATGAACGACACACCTTCTCTTCACTTACTCTTTAATTATAACTAACCAAATATAGATACCATACGGTTATCTATTTCTTGAAAAAATCTAAAATCCAGGTACACTTTCGGCTACACCACCGGCAACTTTTGGCCAACCCGGATTTTGATATAGAGGAGACGATGAAATGTCTGAAACGCTCGCCGAAGTGATGGTAAATTGACTGATACCAATTGGAGACAAGTAATTTGCTGGTGTCCATTTCAATCCGTCATACAAAGAATTGTTGTCTTTGATAATCTGATACGGCCGGATATAATCACTTAAAGCCGGTGAGGAAACATTCGCAGTACCTTGACCATCGCCTTCGTAATGAAGGCCTGTGTACCAGTTTTTCATTTCACCCCATAATTTGAATCCTTCTACCTGATAAGGAGTGTTCACCAGCTGATCCATGGAGCGCCAGCGTCTTAAGTCATCCCATCTAAAGCCTTCCGACATCAATTCACAAGCCCTTTCTCTCCGAATATTGAACATGGTTTTATCTACTAGTTTTCCAGCCGTATAAGCAGAAAGCAGACAGCTTTCCTTGGACATGTCTGTTAATTCAATGGTGCGACGGTAATCTTCACTCACGCCGGCACGCTTGCGAATGGCTTTCCAATACTTGTCAGCACTGGCATCGATGGATCCCTTACGCAAATAGCAAGCTTCTATGTAGTTCAAGTAAGCTTCCGCGGCACGGTATTCGATGACACCTACCACTTGATTGTTCTGAATCTTGTCATCAACTGACATGGTCAATCCTTTTTTGATATCATAGCCCGTTGTTGATTTGTATTCAGCCGTAGTAATGATTTGCGGTTCAGGGAACAAAACAAGTTCGCCATTGTTCAGTTTGCTCATTGCTTCCCCCTTGATTTTCATGAACTGCACAAGTCTGTTGTCACGACCCTGTTTCACGTTTGCTAACAACTCATCACCTTGGTAATCGGAAGAAGAATAGATTGGTGATCCGTCTTCCATCAGGAAGCTGTTAACATAAGCGCGAGTATAACCCGTATTCGATCCACCCTGTGTATGAGCATATCCATAGCCTACCTTGAAAGAGGCTGCATCACCGGCACGCCAAAAAATCACTTCATCGTAAGAGGAAAGATCCTTGTCGGCAAACATACGGACATAAGGGTTTCTTTCTTCTTCATAATTTGACAAATTGTTCTCGGTAAGAGAGATGTTGTCAGCAATGAACTTGGAAGCTTTCATGGATTCATCCAGAAAAAAAGCGATTTCTTCGCTCACGTTTACCTGTACATTCGCATTGTAATCCTTTTCTGCTCCCGGCCATCCTTGACCTCCTGGCACAAAGGCAGTACCTTGAAAGCTGTTCAACCATGATCCGACATAAAGTGCCACTCTGGATTTCAGCAGATAAGCAGCTTCCTTGGTCAGGCGGTTACGTTTATTGTCGTCACTCGCATTCTGCTCCATCAGTTCGATTGCTTTATCCAAATCTGACAAGATGAATCGAGCCACTGTAGTCATCGGCTTTCTTTCATTCGCCTTAATCAGCGCTTCCTTGTCGTCCAATGCAATATTATGCTCTATAATTGGGAAATCACCGAATTTCTTGAGGTAATTGAAGTAACAGTTAGCACGTATCATGTACATTTCGCCAATGTAATGTTTGATATCGGCTACGTTACCTTGAATCATTCCACCTTCATACTTAGGCAAAACTTGGTCGAAGAAATAGTTACATTTGTAAATGTCACCGAATGTCCAGCCTCCATCGCCGTCGGGTACCGTCTGGATACCTGGTGCCCAACGATTTAGATTCCCTTCACTCGACACTTGAACGTCCGTATTGTTATCATCTCTGTAAACGCCGAAATCATAGCCTGATCCAAAATGTGCTTTAAAATTATACTGCGTAAGCGCGTAGGTACTCAACTGTTCAGCAGTCTGGAAATAGGATTCTGGAGTAATCTTATCAAGCGGTTCTCTGTCAAGAAAGTCATTACAGGAACTAATAGACAGAGCAAAAAGTCCTAAAAACAGGTATTTATGTGTATTCATTTTTTTATGTACATTAAAGGTTTAAAGTGAAACATTCAATCCAAAGGATATGGCTGTTTTCAAAGGTGCAGCCTTACCGGAACCTGCTGCATAGCCATCCAAAACTTCAGGGTCATAAGCTCCTGCTTTCAAACCTGTAATCACAAACAGGTTTTCTGCCGAAACAAACATTCTCATGTTCTGAAGGCCCCAGTTACTGATCCATTGTTTGGGGAAGGTATACCCCAACTGAATGTTCTTGCATCGCATATAGGAAGCATCCTGGAGATACTGGGAATTCACTTGCTTATTGTTGTTCGCACTGGCTCCCAAAAGCGGGCGAGGCAAATAACCATTCACGTTTGGCCCGAAATAACTGTCTGTATCAGCCGGTCGGAAATAGTCCATGTTTTCCTTCAAGCAGGTAGACTGCCAATAACCTCCATCAGCACCCCACATGTTCAATCCAGTGAGCCATTTGTCTCTTTTCAAGGTACCCTGGAAAAAGATTCGAAAATCAAATCCCTTATATTCAGCATTGAGTGTCAGACCAAAATTGTATCGGGGAGTTTCATTCCCGATTACCTTTCTATCACCGGTATTACCCAAGACACCTTGACCGCCATCAATCTTTCCGTCACCATTGAGATCCTTATACATGATGTCTCCGGCTGCCCAGTTAGTTCCCAAAGCATTCTGTCCGCCATTGGGAAGAGAAGCCAGATGCGACTTCATTTCTTCGTCTGTTTTAGCCAGTCCGTTGGTTTCATATCCCCAGATTTCACCCAACTTACGTCCTCTGTAGTATTTGGAAATGTTGTTAGTCTCGTTGGGGTAGGACAGAATGGTCGACATTGCATCCGACATCACAAGGGTAGCACCATAGCCCAAACCATTGGACAGCTTGTCACGCCAAGAGACACTCAGTTCCCAACCCTTGGTGCGCATCTTCGCATTGTTGGTATATGGTGAGCTAACCCCTGCCGTATTGGGCAGTTCCTCTCCGGGAGCCACCATATTGTTGGTGTTACGCCAAAAATAGTCGAACGTACCCACCAAACGGTTGCCAAACAGTCCAAAATCGAGACCCAAGTCATAGGAAGTTACCTTTTCCCAAGTAAGAAGCGGCGAAATCGGAGCGGGAGGATTGGCAGTGTTGGGGCGTTTGGAATTCAACAACCATGAGCCGTTTCCCATACCCAATCCCATGGAGGGGAAGAATGGGTAGATATCATTCGTGTTTTGGTTACCTAAGCTAGCATATGAACCTCTCAACTTCAAAGTACCAAGCACATCATTGAAAGGCTGCATAAAGGATTCATGTGCCACGTTCCATGCCATCGAAACAGAAGGATAATGCTTCCATCGCTGATTACGCAGGAAACGCGAACTTCCGTCATAACGGTACTTTACCTCCAACAAGTAACGGCCCTTGAAATCGTAATTGATGCTTCCGAAAAATCCTGCCGTAGCCCACTCATTCATGTTGCTGTCCATGTTGAACTGTGTATTGGAAGTGGTGTTTCCTAAAGTGGGCACATCTTCTGAAATCAGACCATCACGAGCTGCAGAGATAGACTTGTATTTGTTCAACTCTGCTTGAAAACCGGCCAACAGGTCGAAATGGTGGTCTTCATTTAGGCTGAAATTATATTTTGTATAGATGTTGGTATTGTAGTAGTTGGTCTTGTAAGAGGCTTCCTCAACCCGTGAACGACCACCCATACCATCATCACGGTCCATGTTGAAATAAGAGCCGTCTTCTTTTCTTTCCTTGATAACCTTCCAGTCACTATGAATATCCTGACGGTCGACGCGCATATTCCCTTCAAGGAAAATCTGCCACCTCTTAATCGGTTCGAGCACAACAGAAAGCTGTTGGTACAGAATGTCAAGATCATCGGTATGATCACCCCCATTAACCATTTCATTCAGCTGAGATTCCTTATTGAAAATGCCGTCGGGAGTATATACCGGATTGGACGGTCGCCGACGCGGCATACTATGGTAATACACCGGATTCATCTGGTAAGTAGGCGCATTGTAGTTCTTTCTGGAGAACTTCATGTTATAGTTCAACTTCATCCAGGGGAACGGATCGGCATTAATCTTACCGTTCAAGGTATAGCGCTGCAATCCTTCATCGCCGAAATTCTGGTCACTACCCAGATTCTGGTAATTAGCAGAAATATAATAACGAACAGACTCAGACCCTCCATTGATGCTCATGTTATGCTCCTGTGAGAAAGTCCAATCCTTGTAGTAAACGTCAAACCACTCCGTATTCCCCCATGACTGCATGTTCTTTTTCCAAACGCCATTGGCATCGTACTCGGTAGCATAGTCAATCTTTCCGTCCATAAAGTCCTTCGTCTTCTGCAGCACATCGTCGGTATAGAAAGCACCCAAACCAGAATTTCGAGCTACTTCATTGAAATATTGGGCAAAATCATAGCTATTCACAAATGAAGGTAAGTTGGTAGGTGTTTCCCAACGCAGATTAGTGCTATAGTTTACAGAAACCTTACCTTTTTTGCCTGACTTTGTGGTGACCATGATGACACCAAAGGCAGCACGCGAACCATAGATGGCTGCTGAACCTCCATCCTTTAGCACCGAAATGTTCTCCACATCCTGCATGTTGATCATGTTCAAGTCACCCGGCGTACCATCAATCAAGACCAGAGGAGCCGATGAAGACCCTTCGCCGATAGTACCTGTTCCACGAATATCAATAGAGGGGTTATTGTTCAATGCACCTCCCATGTTGGCCGCCGTAATGTTCAGACCCGGAGAAACTCCTTGAAGCGCTTGGGAAATATTGGCTACGGAACGACCTGCAATTTCCTTGGAATCGACTGTGGCTACTGCAGCAGTCAGACTACTCTTCTTCTGGGTTCCAAAGGCCACTACCACCACTTCGTCCAGACTTTTGCTGTCTTCCTTCAGTTTAATGTTGAGAACATTTTTACCTTTAACCGAGACGCTTTGTTCCACACAACCGATGTAACTGATCTGCAGCATGGCATTTTCAGACACGGTCAAAGTGAATTTTCCGTCAATGTCTGTAATGGTGCCGTTGGTTGTACCCTTTTCAAGAATATTGGCACCGATAATAGGTAGGCCTTGTGTGTCTGTTACCGTTCCATGAACTGTCACGTTTCTCTGTTGCTGACTTGATTCAGAGGCCGACAAAACAATCTGCTTGTTGTCTTTAATCAAATAAGAAATGCCTGTCTGCTGCTTGATTTGCTCCAACACAGAACGAATGTCTGCATTATCAGCCTGTACGGAAATCACTTTAGATAGTCCAGATAGTCCATTATTGTAAAAGAATCGATAATCGCTTACTTGCTCGATTTCCGTAATTACATCACTGGTCTTCTTGTTATGAAGTTTTAGGGATATTTGTGCCGATAGAGCGATGCTTGAGATAAGACAAAAGCCACCTATCGCCATCATTCTTTTGGTTTGATTATACATGTGTTTCTTTTCTTTAGTATTCTTATTACAAGGTTTGTCTTCAAACTACCATGGAACAAATACCTGGTGTAAGGAGTTCATTCCACAGATAAGTATCTTGAGTCCGGTGCCCCTTTCGGAATCACCGGAACTACTGATTATATTTTCTAATTTTTCATAGGCATTCTTCATTCATTAAAGTTAAACAATCATTTCTTTTTTATTCTTATTGTGCTATTCATTATCTTATATGAAATGGGGGATGTCAAACTGATTAACTCAATCACATTTTCGAGACTGTTGTTTTTAATGACACCTGTGAATCTGTACGATTTAATCTCTTCCGATTCAAACTCAAATGAAACATTGTAAAGCCTGTCCAAGATAACAGCTATTTCCTCCAAAGTTTCCCCATTAAATGCCAGTTCATCATTCTTCCACATCATGGCCCGTTCACTCAATCCCCTCTCAACATGCAGATTCTGGTTCGTCTTGTTATAGACTATACTTTCGTCTGGCTGAAGCTGAATCGATTTTTCACCTATCTTAGTCTGAATCGACCCACTAATGAGCGACGCGACACATATATCATCCTCTTGATAAGCTTTTATATTGAACGTAGTACCCAGCACTTTCACTGATAAATGACCAGCGTCAACAACAAATTCCCTGGCACTGTCCTTGGCAACATCAAAGAATGCCTCTCCTTGAAGTTTTACCTTCCGATCCTTTTCTCCATATGAATTGGAATACTCCAATCTGGAATGTGAATTCAACCACACTCTGGTACCGTCGGGCAACGTGACACAGGCCCGCTGTCCCTTTTCTGCTTCCACCAGGAAGGGTTTACAGGAAACTTCCTCCCGTGCAGAAAAGTATCCCCAATTCAACCTGATCAGGGTGAAGCTTGCCGCTATCACACAAACGAAAGCTGCGTATTGAAGCCATCTGGTCCAGCTTATCTTCGCTGCATACTTAGGTTTCCGCTGTTCCATCTGTCCGGAATGAACTTTGCTGTACAGCTTGTTCCATACCCGTTCCGAAACTCCTTCTGGCAGATCGGCATGGCAGGACCTCTCCCAGTTATGCAAATAAAACTCTTCCAGATTTTCCTTCGTCTCGTCGCTTTGAAAATCATGCAGGAATTCATGAAGTTCGGAATTTGTCAACGATCCTTTCATGAATTGCTTTATCTTTGATTTTAGTTCATCTGTTTTCATTTGTCATTATGATATATCCATCAGAAAGGTCCATCCCTTACAGAAGAACCATATTTTAACATATTTTTTATTTTTGGCTTAAAAATAGTATAAGCAAGACAAGATTGACCTTACTTTTCAGGAACTTTAAGGTGCGGTATATTTGTGTTTCTACCGTTTTTTCCGAAATAGATAAAAGAGAGGCTATTTCCTTATTGGACATGTGTTTGAATCTGCTCAGTATAAAGATATTCTTTCTTGCTGAAGGTAATTCATCCAACAGATTCACTATATACGAATGCAACGATTCAGCTTCCAGCAATTGGTCAGCTTCCAGACGATCCCTAACGTCATGTTCTTCCAATAATTTAACAACAGTATATGTCATTTTCTCCCGTAACTCTTTATACACCAGATTGCGAGCTATTGTAAAAAGGTAAGCCGTAAAATCCTTGTCCACGTCGATATTCGACCTGGCTTCCCATAAACGTAGGAAAAAAGACTGAAGCAAATCTTCTGCCGCACTTTCGTCTTCACCTAAAGAGGAAAGCAGGAATCCATAAATTCGTCGATGGAAAGCATGATAAACCACCTCAAACGCTTGCTCATCACCCTTCCTTAACCGTTCAAGTACACTTCTTTGTATAGACATATCTGCATTTCATTAGACATTGTTTTTCAACTCAACTCCATCAACAGGAGAAAGAACATAATATTTCTGTATTTCCATTCATAACCATACCTCAATGCAAAAATAGACAGGCCACCCATGACAATAAGAAGTCCATCTATCTTGTTCAACGGATAAACAAGATAGATGGACATTCGACTAACAAACAATTACAGAAGCGTTACTTCGAGAATCTTATCCGTTAAAACGGATAAACCCTTTGTATAGATAAGATAACCGTTCTTTATCTTCTGGAATTCCACCTTCTGCTTTGAGTCATAATCCACTACAGACCCCATCTTCTTGTTCAGAGATAATGTGATGTATTCTGGCATTACATCAGAAAGGATATGAACATACATTTTGTTTCCTTTTAGGGTAGTAGTGCCCCAAGGGGCCTTTTGAATCAGACCGGCAGTAGTACCATAGATAGTTTCACCATATGTATTCAGCCAGTTACCCATGCCCTGCAGACGATCGACAGCCAACGCTGGAATTTCACCATTCGGCTGTGGGCCAATATTGATTAAGAGATTTGCCCCCTTACCCACGGTTGAAACCAACAGTCTTACAAGTTCCTTGACAGACTTGTAGTTTTGGTCCTTGATGCGGTAACCCCACATTCCATTCATCGTTTGGCATGTTTCCAAGGGTAAATCGCCTACCTGAGAATCCTTAGAAAATCCTGCGTGATTCTCTCCAGGAAGATCACGTTCAAACATCTGAAAATCTTCTCCAGGATTAGGAATCTTATGATGGTTGTTTCCGACCAGACACGCAGGCTGAAGCGAGTGAATCAATTCATATTGCTCCTTAAGCTTCCAGTCAAATCCGTCAGGCTGGTCCCACATACCATCGAACCAGATGGCACCAATAGGACCATAGTTTGTCAGAAGTTCAGTCAATTGGTTGTTCATGAACTGATAGTACGAAGCCCATTCTCCATGGTGCTTTCGTCCGGTCCGGTGTCCGGTTGATCCCAAAGGATAGTAATCCTCTCGAGTCCAGTCTAAGTGTGAATAGTACAGATGCAGCCGCATGTCTTGTTTCCGGCAAGCTTCGGCCAATTCCTTTACCACATCGCGCTTGAATGGTGTGGCTTTGACGATGTTATAATCGGAAAATTTCGTGTCGAACATCGAAAAACTGTCGTGATGGCGTGTCGTGAAGCAGATATATTTGGCACCGGCATTCTTGAAGATAGATATCCACTCATCTGCATCAAATCGAGATGGATAAAATCCGGATGCCGCTTTGGCATATTCTTGGCAGTCAATGCCAGCATCATTCATATACCATTCCCCTTGACCAAACATGCTATAAATACCCCAATGCAGGAATATTCCAAACTTGCAGTCTGAGAATTCTTTTCTGGATTTGATATTATCTTCTGATGGCTGATATTGAGCATGCGAAGGAACACTTGCCAAGAAAAAAGGAATCATGCTCAAAAGAAATAGTCGATTGTTCAAAGCAACCAAGGAGTTTCTTATTAATCTTTTCATTTCAGTAATTTTATTGTGTTAAAAATCCTGCCACTTTTCTAAGCAGCATTTCACCATTCAGATAACAAAAAGCACAATAAGATTACAAATCTACCCATATTATTGAATTTGCATGTGTTTTCAGAATAACAATTACTATTTTTTAACTATGCTATCACCAAAAATTCTCAAACATCATTTTCCAAAAATCCCTATCTTTGGGAGCATAAGTTGTTCCATAAGGCACTTATGGAAATCCTATCGGTATTACACCATTACCATGGGATGACAGGAAACATTATGTCAACAAACTATAGGGATAAGATAAAGAAGTCAACAGGCTTCAGGTTTATCGTAAAACACTCAAACTTTTTAGTATAAGACATAAGCCGATAGAGTACTGCATATTCCCTACTGACTTCAAATATATTTAATACCAACAACTGAAGGTAAAAGAATGCGCTGGCCATTACCGAGCGTAAACACCCGCTCGAATTCATCATACTTGGCAACAACACCCCTAACTTCGCGGTAACGGACACCGCTCTTCATGCCATCTTTCTCGAAGAGGGTAAAGAGCACCATGGGATGTTCCTCCAGACGGTCCAGAAGAAGATTCACCCGGCGGTTCAATTCAGCACATTGCTGGTCGTCGAGACCCGGACTCTGCTCGGTGTAACGGGCCGCTTCAGCCAGTACCGCCTGGTGGCCGGTAAGGGCGGCAAAGGGAGCGAACTGCGCTGCCCTGGCCTCCAGACTCATCCGGGGATGGTGTTTCGGCTCCGGATGGGGCAGGTGGATAATGTCATCGTATGCGTGGGTCATGCTTTGTGTCCTCCTATCTGTTTGTTACGTTCGACAGCTGTGGCCCCTTCTTCAAAATTCAGGCCGCGCAGGATGGCGTTCTTCCCGTACTTCTGCTTGATGGTCAACAAAGTTTCCTGGATGCGCCGTTCTTTGGCCAGCTGCGCGGACTGTTCCGCCTGCCGGGCTTCCTCCACATTGTAATCGGTGAAGAGGTCCAGCTGCACCGGTTGGGGCTGCAGCACTTTCTTTTCCGATTCGGCCACCACATGATTGATGCTCAGGTTCAGCCGACGGATGAGCAGGTCGGGCTGCACGATCTGGTCGAAAAGACCGACCACTGCCTCGGAAATCAGTTTTGAGGAAGCAGTCTGACAGGGGAGGTTGGTCGTACCATGGGCCGACTTGGGCACTTCGCGTCCGTAGGCATCCGTGGTGATGGGACCGTGGTAGCGGCACCGGATAGCCGGGTCGGTGAGACATTCGATGTCGTAGCCGACCGTCATCACCAGCTGGTCGGTGACCATCCGTTTGCTGACCAGGTCGAGCGCGGCGGCATCCGCCATTTCGCGGATCACCACCCTGGCCTTCCGGAAATCGTAGGCACACTGGAATACCTGTCCGGTACTGAACGAGTTGGTCTCCGGACGATAGGCCTTTACCGCCTGCATGGTGCAGGGCTCCCAGCCCCAGGCATGGTCAATCAGCAGCTCTGCGTTCATTCCGAACAGACGGTAAAGCAGGTCTTCGTTCTCCAGGGAACAGCGGGCAATCTTGCCCATGGTATCGATGCCGTAAGGAGCCAGCCGTTCGGCAATTCCCTTTCCCACCCGCCAGAACTTGGTGAGCGGCTTGTAATCCCATAGCCGGCGGCGGTATTCCATCTCGTCCAGTTCGGCAATGCGAACCCCATCCTTATCCGCTGGAAGGTGCTTGGCCACGATATCCATAGCAATCTTGCACAGATAGAGATTGGTACCGATACCTGCCGTAGCCGTGATGCCCGTCTGCTTCAGGACATCGCGGATTATCGTCATGGCCAGTTCGTGTGCCGTCATGCGGTAGGTCAGCAGATACGAAGTCACATCGATGAAGACCTCGTCGATGCTGTACACATGAATATCCTCCGGTGCGATATACTTCAGGTAAATCTCATAAATCCGCCGGCTGTATTCGATGTAATAAGCCATCCGGGGCGGAGCCACGATGTAGTCCACCTCCCAGTCGGGATGCTGTTCCAGCGCCCGGGCATCGCAGGACTTGCCGGATAGACGGTGTGAAAAACTGCGGTACCACCGCTGCCGGTTCACCTCCCGCACCCGCTGCACCACCTCGAACAGACGGGCACGGCCACCGACACCATGTGCCTTCAGCGAAGGGGTGACCGCCAGGCAGATGGTCTTCTCCGTGCGCGAAGCATCGGCCACAACGAGGTTGGTGGTGAGCGGATCCAGTCCTCTCTCCACACACTCCACCGAAGCGAAAAACGACTTCAGGTCGATGGCTATATAGGTGCGCTGTGTAGGATTCATCAGACAGTTACGTTACATATCTTCCAGGGTCAGACATTCCGTTTGGATGTCGTACTTGTGAAGAACCTTGTTCCGCAAGGTTTCTACCTTTATGGCAAAATCATCCGGCTTGAAGTTCTTCCGCTGCCGTTTGACTTCCGCCACCAGAGCTTTCCGGTCTTCGACATAAAGGCCGACAATATCGATTTCGCAAGCCTCCTTTCCTTTCTTGGCCTGCCACCAGGAGCCTATATCCATGAAGTTGCAGCTTTCCATCATTTGCTGACGCAAATACTGCTCCAGTGTAGATCCGGAATAGGTAGGATAGTCATTCTTAATGAGCTGTCCCAACTGTTCGAAATTCTCCATCTCGACAAGCCGGTGATACTTGATGAAATAACGGAACCAGAAGCGCAGGAAGAGGTCTGAGATTTCAAACCGGACCGTCTGCGAGCCTTCCTTGGCCAGAATGGGGCGTTTTCTGACGATGAGTTCGTAGTCTTCTTCGAGCTTCTTGAGATGACCGGCAATGACCATATCCCCCATGTTCTGCTCGATTTCTGCGGTCGTATTCCGTCCGTTGGCAATGTCAGCCAGTATGGCAAAATAATTGCCATACTTCTTCCCGAACTCCTGAATGAGCAATGCCTTGCCCTCATTCAGGAACGGGGAATCTGATTGCACGATGTAATCCACCATGCTTTCCATATCCGTGCAACCCTTCTGCATGAAGAGGTCGATATATTTGGGGACTCCTCCGGTGAAGGTGTAAAGCGCCAGAAGATCTTCATTCGTATAGTCAGGCTTGTGGTCATGAAGAATATCCTTCAGTACGGAAGTAGAGAACGGACGCAGCTTGATGATGCTGTCACAGCGTCCGTAAAGCGGTTCGCGGGCATCCATATAAATCTGGTTCATCAGCGTATAGACCGAACCGCTGGCCACGAAGTTGACAAACGTGGAGTCTTTGTAGCGATCCCATATATCCTGCATCTTGCTGTAAACAGACGAATTGATATAGAAGAACTCCTGGAACTCATCGATGACCAGGTTATACCTTTCCGTCTTTCAGGCACGCATCAGCATCTCGAAGACATCTGCAAAGGAATTGATGGATTCAGGAATGAAGATATTCGATAAGACTGAATTGATGTGCTGAGCGAAGCCACGGCAAAGCATAGCTTCATTGCTCCGGCTCACAAACAGATAGACCGTCGGACTCTCTTCGCAGCTTTTCAGGATAAGCTTCGTCTTTCCGATACGGCGACGACCGGTCAATACGGTCAGCTGTGAATGCTGGGTGAAGGCTATCTGACGAGTCTTCTCCAGCAAGGCCAGTTCCTTTTCTCTATTGTAAAATTTCATAAGCAGCTCGGATAGGGGGATTCTTTAATACAATATGAAAAACTTACAACTGTAAGTGTTACGATTGTAAGTTTTGCAAAAATACAGAATCTGTAGAAAACAAACAAGGCTAAACCATTCTTTATTCAGTGTGGAAATTCTCCGGAGTGAATAAAATGATTACTTTCGGAAAAGATGAATCCGGTATATAGTCAGCATAGCTCATCTCTTCAGAATCCTGAACAGCCTTTGGAAAGATGCCTGCAGAATTGGCGAATAGGAAATTCACCTTCTGCATCAATGAACATGACGTAGGATCCATCGCTTGAACAGAGGGTCATCGAAGACAAGCGAATCCCCTTCTTCGTAGATCAGGCCTTTTTTGATCAGCGCTTTCTTGATACTCTGAATGTGTGAAGTGGATTCCAGTCGGTATTCCTTCAGCACTTCCTGTCTGCCCAATCCGGTCGTGATGCCATCTGCCATCGCCCTGAGAAAGTTGAACTGATATTCCGTCAATTGTTCGACCTCCCGCTGGAAGAAAACCTTGTTTTGCTCCAGCAGGTCATCCAGAGCATCCTCAATATTTTGGTCTGTTACTTCTGCACCGGAAATATACCATACAATCCAGGACAGGTGCTGCACATACGAAGACAGGTTTTCGGTATAGATACAGATTCTTTCTGCTTGTTCCTCACGGATATGCTTGCCGGTTTCTTCAAACTTGCCACAGATAAACGGAATCCATTCGGATGCAGGAATCTTCTGCAAGAACATCATGTCTCCGAACTTGTAGAACGGCATGCTCTTGTCATTGAAAATCTTCTCCATCAGATGACGCTTGCTACCGAACATGCAATAGTTTACAGCCTGCTGGTGCTGCCAGACAGAACGCAACTTCTTTTGAAACGTGAGACTGTCCGGGAATTCTGCAATCTGCTGAAACTCATCCAAACAGATCACCATGCGGATGTGCTTCTTTTCGCAGATCCTCTCTGGAAGAGCTAATATGGCTTCCTCTGTATCGGCTGATTCATTCCACTCGAAGGATAATGAAAAATCATTCATCGGATCGGTGCCAAACGAAAACTTGGGTGATATGTTGGATAAGAACCCCTTGGCATAGCTTATCCATTCATCCATTCTAGAAGAAGTCTGCTTGATGACTGCCGTGGCAAAGGTGCGCAGGAAGTCGTATGCTGACTTGCAATGAAAAATATCGATGAATACCACTTTTATTTCATCGCTGGAGACATCTTCGATAACCTTCTTGACCAAAGATGTTTTTCCCCATCGACGAGGGGATATAAGGACTGTATTGATACCGTGCGACAGATTGGCCGACAGACGTAATGCGTCCTGTTTGCGGTCTGTAAAATGTACCCCTTCAGCCGCCTTGCCAAATACGAATGGATTCTGCATGCTATTTCTGTTTTGAGATTACCCACAAAAATAACTAATAAGGTCGTAACTAACAAGTTTATTAGTCTAAACTTTATCAGTATGAATATCGCCAAATGTACGGAGAACTGTTCTTCACTGTGTTAAACAAAGGATTGCATGAATATCAACTAATATTCTTCTGATTTGAGGAAAGCCAATTTTAGGATATCTAGAATGAACATACTTAGTACCTACTTGCTTAGCAATAAATTTATTTACATCAGTTATGGTTTTAGAACGAATAGCATCCTCACAAATATAAATATATGGATTCTTCAGCATAAACCTCCGAAGATCAAAATGAAAAATTTCTTCTAACTCCATTACTCTACCTAAGCAAATCACTCCATCATAATAAGATTCACGTAAAATCTCTACTATTTTATACTTCCTATTATTTTGAGAAGATTTATACAAAAGAAAATCAATACTTTCCATAAGTTCGGCATCATTCTGCAGGACATCCTTATCGAAATCTACATTAAAATTATGACGTTTCATATTACATTTTCAGATTAACTATAAATAAAAATATAAATACCATTACAACCTGTTAGCTGTCAATTCCGTCGATTAGCTTCAATTCCATTTTCTTTTAAATAATTATATATTGTTTGAATGGACCTGATGCCGGTAATACTCATGATATCCTTGATGGATGTACCGGCTCTATACATGGTAATGACCGCTTCCTTTTTGGGTTTCTTCATCTTGACACCTGTCTGACGGCCAAACTTCACACCACGCTTCTGGGCAGCTTCGATGCCTGCCTTGCATCCCTCCAGAATCAGGTTGCGGTTATACTCGGCCAGGGATGCCAGAATCTGCATGGTGAACCTGCCGACTGCCGTGGATGTGTCGAGATTGTCCTGCAGGGAGACTAGCTTGATGCGACGGCTTTCGAGCTGGGCACAAAGATCAAGCATTTCCTTGACGGAACGACCCAAACGATCCAAACGGTAAATGACCAAGGTATCTTCCGCACGCAGATAATCCATGCAGGCCTTCAAGCCTTCGCGATTAAACTCCTTTCCGGAAATTTTGTCCGTGAAGATTCGGATGCATCCGGCCTTGCTGAGTGCATCCTCTTGAGACGAGAGGTTCTGCTCTCTCGTACTGACTCGCGCATATCCTATTTTTTCTCCCATATATCCAAATTAGACTTAATTTTGCAAAGATAGCATTTTTGGATATGAAAGCAATGGTTAAACCTTATATAATATAGATGTAATCCTTGCTTTAGTATATCTATGTAAACCTATAGTTTATTTTAGATATACCGGTTACATTATAGGAGCAAAAAGCAGAAAAAATATAACCCTGAAAAATTGTCCTTTATTTTTCGGAACAGCAAAAGTACCTTCGCAGAAGCAGAAGCGAAAAAGCTTTTTGGGAGTAGTAGGCCCGTTAACAACCTATTACCTAAACCTTAAGCTGCAATTTTATATGATAAAACAATTTATTTTTCGCTTCAAATGGCTTATGTACAAAATCCAAGAGCAAGGAGAACAAGCAGTAGCAACAATGATGGATGTAAAAGATCTGTTGGAATGGTTTTATGAAATAATTATAGGATTATTATAAAACAGAAATTAAACATATCAGAATCGTTACCTTAGAGAAGAAACTAAGCGTAACGATTCTATATGTACTTTCGTGGCAAATAACCTATCAAATGAACTGTTCTCCGTCATTTGCTCTTTCAATTAAAGCCTTTCGATGATAACCATTTTTTTTAAATTCATTTATCCAAATAAGTCTTCTGCTACCATCTCCATAAGGTTGTAACCTGAAATGACCACTTACGACAAATTCGTTATTATTGCAGACCTCTGTGAACCACTTACTATCAAATATAAAATATGAAATACCATCTTGAACAGAAGTCTTATTCTTACCTTTTAGTGATTTCTTTTGTTGAGTTTTAATTTCCGCAATTTCAATCTCTGCCCACTGTCGCAAACAAAGATAATCTAAAACCATATCAATGTAATCTCTTAAATTCGCCTCACAACATCCATCAATCATTGGCATTATCATACAGTCTAGCTGATGACCTTCTCCCTTTATCCTATCTTTTGGAACTGCTATTATATAATAAGAAGGAACTGCCATAAAATTATTGTTAGCATTAGGCAGATTATGGAACACCCATAAAGATATTGCCCCATTCTTAATAGAATAAACGACAAGAGATCCTTCTATAAAATAAGGACTTTTAATTACTCCATTTTCTCCATCGCATTCTGATAAAATATCCATGTGAAACTGAGTAAACTTCATATATGACTTGTCCATTGCATCAACAAATTTTTTGGAGAGAACAGCGAGTTTCTTACAGTTATTTTTCAGTCCGTACAATTCATTAATAGCAGATTCACGATCTTCATTTATATCACTACCAACATCTATCAAAAAACGCTTTATACTTTGCGGATAATCACGTTTTTCATCAAGACCATACAAATATCTTAATATTAAATTGTCATTATAAGTCATAACAGATAATGAAAATATTTTAAAGTTAATACTATAATGCCAAGCATTAAAAACAGAAAGATATAAATAAATTTAGAAAGAGCCAAGCAAACTAACTAGAATAATTACATACTATCTTGCTCTCTAAATAAGGATACAATATGAGACATAGTTTAATTTTTGTACTTATAAATCATATACACTTGATTATTTAGGCTATAAAATAATGTCTTTTTGCTTATATCTCAGTTATTTATTTGTAAGTTCAAACTAAATTAGCAATTTTGTGCTAGTATAAAAATTATAAAGAATGAAGATTATTTTTTCTCTGCATAGCTTGATCAATATACTGATACTTGCAAGCATAGAAGCAGTTAGTTGCCAATTGGAAGTCGAGTGGGCTACATTGGGAATATTAGATGATGTTGAAACGTATCGGAGAATCTCAGACAGAATCTAACTGCCAAGAGGATGAATTACTTATGCCTTTCCTCAAAATGAATTAAATGTAAATCCGTCTCTTTCACAGAATCCAGGATATTAAGAAAAAATAAAAATGGGGTGAGTTAAAATGTGGCTCACCCCGTTTTTATTAATCTGCCAAAGAGAAAAGTTCAATGGTTTTACGTCCTTTCTTTGTTTCTTCTGACTTTTCACTTTGCCTTCTCTGGCCAACCAGCCGATGGCAGCCAGGATTTCGGTTTCAGCAATTTGGCTGCTCAGCATAACCGGAGAGCCCTATAAACAGATTATTGGTTACTTCGATTGATTACTTTCGGAAGAAAGCGCAAATGAGTATGAGCATCATGAAATTGTCGAAAGGATGATTTCAATTCTTCATCCAAAAAATAAGTATGCGTATTGTTATCAGCAGTCGGATTGATTTTCTTGACAAGGGAATCAACACCTCCATTCTGTTCAATCCAAATGGAAGCCAATTCTCTGAACTTCAAATCGTAATGATCAATATCTACATCGGCTAAGCTGTTACAAATGATACCCTCATAGGTGAAAGGTCTAAAAGTCATTCTGAATGCCTCGATGCTTGGAACTACCGCACTTCGCAAAGCTTTCAGCACATCATCCGTATCACCATCAACCCGAAATATCTTGGTGAAAGAAATATCTGTGCAAGAACCATCTTCTCGTATTAGATAGAAGCAAGTGGAACCATAAAAGCCTGCATCCCTTCTTTCAATGCCAACAATCTTTTTGCCTTGCGTTTTCAACTCATAATAAGGAGAAAGCGCAAATACTTGCATCAGAAAATGAAAATCAACTGTATCAAGAACCTTACCGTTGCGTGGCACACTGTATAAGATTCTGCGACACCTTTCTTTAATTTCTTTCTGTGTCATGCCATGCAAAAGTTGGCTGTGAGAAATCCGCTCAAGAAAATCATTCTTCTTCATAAAAACTAATGTAAAACAACGCAAATATACATTGGAAATAAGAAGATTATCCTTGAAAGATCTGTTTTTTTACCTAGCGATAAAAAATAATTCCCGCTACGCAAAAAGACTGCAAACCGCCTATCTACCTTTGCAATGTCAAAAGGAAACAAAGACACTTGGAAGTATGGGTGAGCGGTCGAAACCAGCACACTGCTAACGTGCCGAGCCTCCAGGCTCCGAAGGTTCGAATCCTTCTGCTTCCGCTGTCATGACCCGTTAGCTCAGCTGGATAGAGCACGATGCTACGGACGTCGGGGTCGGGAGTTCGAATCTCTCACGGGTCACACAAGGAACTTTGGCAGACTGGGTGTATGCGCAGGACTGAAAATCCTGAGAACGCGGTTCGAATCCGCGAGGTTCCACTTGCTAAATGGAGTAGGTAGCTCAGTAGGTAGAGCACCAGGTTGTGGCTCTGGTGGTCGTGGGTTCGAATCCCATCTTACTCCCTTCTATACTCATATAAACCTGTCTTAGGTTTAAGCACCGCCTAAACTGGGTGTTACCCAGCACTCTTAGCGGTGCTCTTTTATTTACAGCAGAAACATCAGTTTAGTCTTCAACTGCAGCAAGACCTTGCTCAATTCGACTACATCGGTGTTCTTCTCCATCCGGCCAATCAGCGTAACGGCCTTCTCCACCAATTCATAGTCGTCTTCTGATAATCTATTCTCTCGGATGGAGTAATCCGGATCAGCATACCGGTAATACTTGTTGTCATAAACTTCTATCGGGGCATTGTAGCCCAACTTGTCTGATCTCATCAGTTGGATGTCTCCTTGAACGGTTCTTATCGAGATCCCCTTGGCAATTCCTTCCATCTCATACAGGGCATCGGAACAGGCATCCACCAGGTCGTCTATGGTCCATTTTCTATATCTGTTTCTCAAGCACTTGTCTATGGTGTTATATCTAATCAGTGCATTCTTGTTGGCTGGCATACTCTTTACTAATAATGATAGGGGTGTTACGTTCATACGTGCCCTGCCAGCGACCCAAAATGCTGCACCGGAAAGGCACAAAAAAATCGGAAAGTTTGCGAACTATCCGATTCATCCTTCATAGGTCTTATGTTTTGAATTGCTGATCGACTAACTGACAGCAAAGAAAGGAATACGATGTCGGAACCGTTCTGCAAACAGCATACGAAAAGAACTGCCAAATCGATGGATAAAGCAACGATGACCCAAACTTCGACTGCTGGGGCGATGTAAACGGTTCTGTATGTTCGACAATAAATTCATCTATTCTAATTCTTTGTTGGTACGGCAAATGTACTTCTTTTTTGGTTATTTTCAGCACATTGCACCATTTATTTCTTTTTCGGCTGCAAAGTTAACCTGCCTATACGCAACCTTTTTGCATAGCAACAAATAAAAAATAATGCGTAGATTTAACGCATATAATTTGCTTGTGTCATTTTAACACGCTATATTTGCAGCATGATTAATCAATGAACCTATTCGAATAGATAATATGGAAGAGAAAAAGTATTGCTATAAATACCCGCATCCGGCCGTGACGACCGACTGTGTCATCTTCGGTTTCGACGGCAAACGGTTGCACATTCTGTTGATTGAACGCGGACTGGAACCTTATAAAGGAAGCTGGGCTCTGCCGGGCGGATTCCTGAAGATGGACGAGACGGTAGAAGAAGGTGCCGCCCGCGAACTGTATGAAGAAACCCATGTGAAGGATGTCTATCTGGAGCAGTTTAAGGTATTCAGCACCGTGGACCGTGACCCGCGCGAACGGGTCATCACAGTGGCTTTTTATGCCTTGGTGCGCCAGACCGACTATCGCATTCTGGCCGGTGACGATGCCGCCCGCGCTTCGTGGTTCGAAGTGGATGAGCTGCCTCCCCTGGCTTTCGACCATGAGGAAATCATCATTCAGGCACGGGAGCACCTAAAGGATAAGCTGAAGGTGAGTCCCATTGCCTTCCGCCTCCTGGACGAACAGTTTACCATGGGAGATCTGCAACGGGTGTACGAACTCATCAGCGGACGCAGCTATGACCGGCGTAACTTTTACCGCAAGGCATTGGCATCCGGCCTGCTGGAAAACGAGAGCGAAAAGGAAAGCATCCAGGATGAAGCCGATGACGATCTGACTGACTGTTGCATGGCCGATTATGCATCTGCACCTAAAATGGAAGCTATCTGGACCTCAAAACCGAGAAAAGGCAAAACGCCCACTCAAATCTTCCGTTTCAATGAGCAGAGCTTCGAAGAAATGGACGAGAACGAATCGAAACGGAACCCGTTTGATTTTTAAAGAGTGTTCCTTGCTCACTGACGAGTGCACGCGTCCGAAGAAGGAAACTCTGCGAAACGATAGTGATAGAATAAAGTATGAACCCTTTCAATGAAAAAACTATGAAACAGCAAATTTACAACCTGATTATTTTGGACGAAAGCGGATCGATGGGTTGCGTGACCCGACAGACCCTCAACGGATGCAACGAAACCCTCAATACCATCCGCAGTGCGCAAGAGAAGTATGTAGAAACACAAGAACACTTTGTGAGCATTTATGCTTTCCAAAGCAGAGGAAGCCGCCCTTCCCGGTACCTATTCAAGAACCAGCCGGTGGAGAACGTGAAACACATCACTTCGGACGACTACGTTCCTTGGGGATCTACCCCGCTGAATGATGCCGTCGGTTCGACTTTAGCTGATTTGAAAGCCATCGTACGACGTGCAGAAAATGCCATCGGCAGTGTGACCATCATCACGGATGGAGAAGAGAATTCCTCCGAAAAATACACGACCGAAAAGGTAGCCTGCATGATTGAAGCCTTGAAGGAAATGGGCTGGAATTTCAACTTCATCGGTGCCAACATTGACGTGGTGGAAACGGCTCAGCGCTACTGCATCGACAACGCCCTGGAATTTCAGCAGGATGATGCCGGGACGGAAGAAATGTTTTTACATGAACGCAACAGTCGTATGCGCTATTATGACAGGATGAACGAGGTGCAAGTATGCTGTATGGCCGCTCCGTCGATGTGTGACGAAGACCGTCAGGCCATGCTGCGGCAAGCTTCGGACCATTACTTTGACGAAGAAGCAACAGCCGAGGAAACGAAAGACGACAAATTGAATGTTAGACCGTAAATAGCCAGCCATGTTAGGAGCCATTATAGGAGATATCATAGGGAGTCGGTGGGAGTTTTGTCCCACCAACGACTATCACTTTGAGTGGATCAGTGCGCAGAATGATTATACCGATGACACCCTCTGCACCGTAGCCGTGGCAGATGCCATCGTACATCAGAGCGATGATTACGGCAGCTACATCCATTGCTGGTGCCGCAGCCATCCTTGCCCCATGGGCGGCTATGGTGGGCGGTTCGCCCAGTGGGTACGGAGTAACCGTCCCCAACCTTACGGCTCGTTCGGCAACGGGTCGGCCATGCGCGTCAGTGCCATCGGATGGGCATTCGATGAAACGGACGATGTACTTCGTGAAGCTGAAAAGTCGGCCGCATGCAGTCACAACCACCCCGAAGGCATCCGGGGCGCCCAGGCGGTGGCGCTGGCCATCCGGGATGCCCGTCACTGGAAAAGAACGTTCAGCGGAGCCATCACGCCGCAGGTCCTGCGCCAGCAGGTGCTGTACCGGGCCATCCGGCTGTACAGCGAGGAGCCCGAAACCTTCCAGCTAAATCTGGATGACTACCGGAACCGCTTCGACGAGACCTGCCAGGGTACCGTACCGGTGGCCCTTTGGATTGTGATGCACAGCCACAGCTTCGAGGATGCCATCCGTCGGGCAGTCAGCTTGGGGGCCGATGCTGACACGTTGGGAGCCATTGTGGGCAGCATCGCCGAAGCCATCTGGGGCATTCCGGAAGCGATGAAGCAGCAGGTATGGCATCTCCTTCCCGATGAGATGAAGGAGGTGCTGAAGGAATTCCGTCATCACTTGTATAATTTGACAAATAAACAAAAACAGGTGGAAGATGCTATTTTACATTGGAAATTAGGTTTAGGGAATGCCAATAACCCCTTGTTTTATGGTAAAAGTGCGTTACCAGAAAAGACAAAGACAGCTACGGTCAGCGACTGGAAAATACAAGCCATGCCTTCTGATAGAACAACGGTTACGGAAGTGGTAGTCAAGATCAACCTGTCTCCACAGACCATGCACATCCTGAAGAAAGGCCATATACCAGAAGCCATGGAAGACCATTGGTTTATGTACTGCGACCATGAATACATCCGTTATTACCGCAGTTGGACAGGAGTCTGCGTCTTTGAAGCACACTACCTTCCGAACGGGAAAGCTTATCTAATTGACCGCATCCGCATCAATCACCACGCTGTAGATCTGGGAGCAAATAAAGAAAAAGCCGGAACTGCTCTGTTCTGTTACCTCCTGAATGCCGAGACCGAAGGTGAAGCAGAATTAACCTGGAAAGAGTTTCTGAAGCTGAAATCATAACGGAGTCAAAATATAAAATGATTATGACAAAAGAATAAAATACTTGGAAAAACATTCCCCCACTTGTGAAGAAATGGAACGATACATCCGGAAATGGGATGAACTGGAGGACTATGTCAATCAGGAAAAAGCCCTGGACAAGCTATTCATGCAAATGTGTAAAGAGAACCAATGTATAGAAGATATCCTGATCAAATGTTCTGCCTTGAACGACTTCTACAGCACCAATATTTTTAAGGTCCATCATGTGGCCCAACACTATCTGAAACAAAATATTGACCAACGCCTGAAAGATGGAGACCTGACGCTTGTGAATGACCTAACAGCCATCCCAATCAATAACAAGATGTACCGGTTCTATTCTTTCGCAACCAAATACTGCAGCCATCATCGACCGGATATCTATCCTATATACGACAGCTATGTGCACAAAGTACTGATGCACTTTCGTAAAAAAGGATTTGTAAAGTTCAAGACGGAGAATGACTTGAAAGACTACCCAAAATACACCGATATCATAAACTCATTAAAGAAGAACAGGCAGCTGGAAAAATTTACCGTGAAGGAAATAGACAAGTACCTCTGGCAATTGGGAAAGGAAGTATTTAATCCTTATTGATAGAAGGAGTGTATCTCTAAGAAAAAGAACAACTCACATGATAATAGTGGGTTGTTCTTTTTTGTGTGGATCAATCAGCCAAGGAAAAGAGCTCAACTGTTCTGCGACCTTTCTTAGTTTCTACCGAAAGGATTTTTCCCTCTCTGGCCAACCAGCCGATGGCAGCCAAGATTTCGGTTTCAGACAATTTGGTTTCTTTCTTCAACTTGGTAAGATCCAACTCACCGTTTTCGTGCAATGCGTTCCATACAGAACCGGCATTGGCTCCAATTAAACTAATATCCATATTGAAAATATTTAAAGATGAACCCGCAATGGGGCAAATATGTCGATATACATAGATGAGAACCACTCTAAGACGAGAACCTGTCTTTTATGAAGTGCTGCAAAGGTACGATTTTCATTAGGAGTCTGCAAGTCAAAAGCATTATAATTCAATGAAAATTGAACGAGATTGCGTATCTTTGCAGCCCAAAAACTTATAGGAAATGACTAAAGCAGAACTATGTAAGAAAATAACCGACCAGACAGGATGCGATATGCAGACTGTATCGGCTATCGTGGAAAGCCTGATGGTATCCATCAAAGGATCGTTGGAAAAAGAAGAGAATGTCTATTTGAGAGGATTCGGCAGTTTTATCATCAAAAGACGTGCTGAAAAGACGGCCCGCAACATCTCGAAGAACACGACCATCATCATTCCAGCACACAACATTCCGGCATTCAAGTCGGCCAAGGAATTCACGGACTTAGTCAGCAAGTTGAAAGACTGATGAAGGAACCATCCTTAGCATACAGGAAAATTCCTATATGCAGTACCTTGTCGGACTGAAGTATTTCCAGGAGGAACCCATCTTCAGTCCGGAACTTTTTGTGGCCGTGCGCAAACGTATCGATAAGGATTTCTTCAACGACATCATGCTTTCTATGCACCGCAAACAGGTGAAGGAAACAGAAGATTCTAATAAGGAGGACGATTCTACCGGAGGCTCCTATGCTGCAGGTTCTCAGCAGACAACCCACAATGACAAGATGAAGATTGATGCCACCTGCACCGATGCCGAAGTGAGATACCCGATGGACATCAACATCCTAGAAGATTGCAGCCGTGTAATAGACCGTCTGACCAAAAAACTCAGTGCAAAGGCAACTGTTGCAAGTCCCAGGACCCATCGTGGTGAAGCCCGTTCATGCTTTGTGCACTACATCAAAAAAAAACAGAAGGGCACTAAGCTCATCCGCGATACTAAAAAGTTTTTGTTGCACCTTTTATCAAAAGATATTCAGCGCCTTACGAACTTCATCGGAAAGTTAAGCACAACCGTTTTAGGCTGTCTGCTATCCGAAAGGCTTATGAGCAGCAGAAGTATATGTTCGACAACAACGTCCGCTCCTGTATCAAACGTATCATCAGCATCTTCCAGCCCCATGTACGTCCCATCGTTAGAGGCAAAGCCGGCAGTAGAACAGAATATGGCGCAAAGATAGGTGTGAGTGTGGTAGATGGTTTTACCTGCATCGACCATTTGAGTTGGGAAGCCTACAACGAAGGTTCCGACCTTCTGCTTCAGATTCAGACATACAAGGAAGGCTTCGGTTACTACCCCAGGGAAGTTCAGGCAAACAAAATCTATTTGAATAAGGAGAACCGAAAACACTTCTCAAGCATTTGGGTATAGTATGTCATTGTGCTCCCCTTAGGCCCCCCAGGAAGCACCCAGATCCGGTGGAAACGGAACTGAGACGTAAAGCTTCTGGAGAGCGCAACGAAGTGGAAGCAACGTTCGGTACAGTCAAACGCGTTTACCGGGCCAACGACTCTTGTGGAGAAGGTCATGAATAACCTCACGACCGTACAACTCTTGTATGAAAGACAAGCGGAAGGCCAGCCTGTCAAGGATATAGTGATTGAAGACTATCCACGTCTAAAGGATATACTGTTGGATTTGTTGGTAAAAACGGAGTAGACTGTTACAGCAAAAACGGCCATGTTGTTACAGTTCTGACGAGGCAAAGTTAATGTTTTTTTCTTAAACTGTCTCCTGTATTATGTAAACGTTTACGCAATACAGGAGAGTCTATGAGGCAGCGAAAAAAAAATAATATACATTTGCAAAGAATCTTACAGAACTGAATGCGGTACCGTTTGCAGCGTCATGACGGAACCGATTCAGCGCTATCGTCATTTACTCTTTACCATCTTTATTTTCAATCATTTTTCTTATGCATTGGAAAGAAATGTTGGCTGCCAAAAGAACATCCTCCAAGGTTATCGGTTCTACTTTATAATTTACTTTTGAATTGGGGTGTGTAAGAGCATTTCTCTTTTCTACCATGTTAAATGTTGCAGTACTATATATGCCTAATCTCGCAAATAGGTTATAAAATTTTTGTTTGAAATTCAAACGCTTATTAGTCATAGATAGTATCTTGACTGTTTCATAGAACTTCTCCTCATTATAATCTTTCAAATATTCATCAGTTCCCCTGAATTTGAAAGAATACCTCATCATTCCATTCTCTTCTTTTGCTTCAGGATTGTCAACATCAATTAGCTCGTTTGCTGTCGCTTCTATGATTCTGAAGAAATTCATAAATGAATGGTCAAAACATTGATTATCTATATTTTGAGGAAGTGAGGAATATGCCATTCGATAGAACAACTTTACAGATTTTTGATAATCCTTATCTATTCTATGTGCCTTTGCACCTTTCTCTAAATTGCTGTTCAAATCAGAAACTATTTGGCACAAGCTTTTCTTGTATCTATTAGAGATACATAAAGACATGGCGTTTATGAAATTCTCAATAGTATGGATTGTAAAGGACGGGTCCTTACTGTTCTCTGGTCTTTCTTTAATTATGAAACCATCAGCTCCATATTCTTGCAAAGCCAATAAATTCCACACTTTATTAGTTGCAGAGAATATAATTATCTGTATTCCTGGATTAAACTCTTTGATTTTTTTTAGTATTTGAACACTAGTAATGTCTTTAATATTCTGGAAGTCGTTGTCATTTTTATGTAGTCGGAAATCCAGTAACACAATGTTGACAGAGTCTTCTTTCACACGATTGACTACTTGATCAATGATTTCTTGTTGACCTAACGCTTTTAAGTCTTCACCTAAATAGTAAAAACTATCTATTTTATTTACATCATGGATGATGTTTGCCATGATCTCATACCATCCCTTATCTGCTTCATCGTCAACATACAAAATGTTAATGTCATTTTGTCCAAATAGTGAGGAATTAATGCCTGAGAGTTGATCCTTAAACTTCAGTCTGTTTTCTTTCATACCGTCTATCTCACTCGGGGGATATATTGATGTTAGATGTTTGAAGTATAAATTTGACTTGATAGTATTGGCTATTTTATCGATTGCAGAATCTTCTGAGTTGGTAGCAACTGCCCATCTATATATAGCCCATTCATTTGCAACGCTATGACTGTCTTCGTAGTTTTGTGGTACAGGTAGATGAATTTGTTCCATCTCAAATTTGATTTCGTTCTCAGTAAGAGGCTGTAGGCTACCCAATGAATCTATTATTTTTTTGGGGTGCATATGTATCAGCTTGACACCCCTTGTCCTTAGAATGTCAAAATACTTAGACCTAACCAAAAAGGATGTAGGAACAGGACCATAGATGTATATAGGCTTATTCTGGTTTACGGATTTTGTACACCTTATGTGTAATGCTAATCGCAAACCGTTGTAATCTGACAAAACTTTACCAAAACAAAGAGGGATATACAAAGCATCGTATTCAGATTCATTAAACCATTCTCTTATATAATTATCGAGGTCTGTATCTGAAACTTTACTAAGCCATAGTTTCTCTTGAATACAGTCGTTAGAGGGAGCGTCAATACCATATTTCTGGGCTGAAGCAAAAAAGACATTACTCCAATCAGACTGTATTTCACCATCATAGATTTCATTAGAGATGTTCTCGATTAAGTCTAATAATGTTTGCTCTATCTTGTATTCCTCACCCCATAATAGGTACTTAAAATCAATCTCTTGTTCGCGAAAATGTTCAAGGAAGCATTCCAGATTGGCATACATATCCGTAACGGGAACATGAGCGACATTTTTGTTTATTGCTCGACTTGCTATACTGCCACTAAATATGACAATATTGATACCTGGTAATTCCGAACCATCGATTAATGCATTATGAAAAGCCTGATAGCTTCTTCTCTCTTCATAAGGGATGCAAGTAGAGAAAGATTCGTGGTATATTATTATGTTTCTTTCACTAAAAATATTTTGTTTTTCCAATGAAAGATAATCGGAATAATCTTTAATTCGAACTATAACATCAGACCATAGCTCAAACTTATTGTTTGTCCATCCATACGATTGTTGTCTAGACTCTTTATCATCGAATAGGTATATCATGCAATTAATATTTCAATATATATTTTACACCTTCAATTTTATCAATACTTGTTGCAGTTCTTGGCTTGCCGTCCCAAAGATTCATCTCTGCATATTGATTGTTACCAAAATCAGCTTGAATATACAGATTGCAAATTCCATTGATTTGATTTTTAATAAGCAATGTTTGTTTTTCTCCTATTCTTTTTATGGAATCCTCAATGCCTTTACGATATTGAGAGTTTTTATGATGGACATAAAAGCATACTCTCTTGCTCTCAAGTTCTCGGTAAAATCCGACTTCTACGTGTGGAATACCTTCTGCTTGGTTTTCAATACATATCGAAAGAATTGCTCCAAATGCCTGCAATAGTTTATCTACGCTGGTGAACAACTCAATGTTATTATCAAAATCGCCTATGGTTAAATCTACTCGGTCAAGCCAAGGATGGGAGTTTTGGTCTCCTGTTTGATACCCCTTTTTATATACATACAGAATTTTATTTTGGAGGTTATCATCCCTCTTTATATGTAACAAAGACTTGTAATACATAACAAGGTCACCAAAAGTGCTTATTCTCTTACCTGAAAGATTAGAGATAAAAGGTTTTGGCAACTTATAACCTTCATTACAGATGAACTCTGCAATGTTTTCCCCGGGGTTTGGAACTATCCCCGGGGTCTTGTTAGACCATTCCCATAATTCTGGTGAATGCCAGTTGTAGGTAATTGATTGTGTCGACCATGAGGCAGGTTCTCTGCGAAATGTTTCGCCAGTAATATATACACGCATTAATGATACCACCTTTCCATCAAGATATTTTCCTGTGGCTCTATATTTTTCACGTAGCTGGGTGAATCTTGATAAAATAAGATGGTAGTGTGATTTAACTGAATAAACCTTGTTTTCACATTGTTCTGCAATCTCATTGATTACACTCAAGTCATCGATAGGATGGCAGGTGTATTTCAAAATTGGATCCTGATTATATTCAAGGAGAAAATCCATTACATCTTTTGCAGAACGATATTCAGGCAGATTACTCTTTGGGAAATCACCATTAGATTCGCCATCTTGATTAGTGTTTGCTAAATCAAGATCACGAATCATGAGGATAGCAATCTTCTCTCTCTGAGCATTAGTCAGTTTCTTGTTTGCAAGAAGTGTGCTGATCAGTTTTTGAGAGTTATTCTTCTTTGCCATCTTTATCCCCTTTTAAAAGTTTCATTATTGCCTTTGTATTATACTCTATGGTCTCTTCATCCTCAAAGTCGGTGAGTGAAGCTTGCAGTTCCATATCGTCCATATAGTCCTCAATCATCAATTCTTCTAATACTCCCATAGAACTCTTCTTCTTACGTTTCTTCTTACCTAATTTGGGCAAAGCTGGTTCCTTTCTGTCACCATTAGACGAAAAGGTTTCGTCGACAAGAATAGATGACAAAAGGTCTGCTGCTGCTTCAAGACCTTTCTCCTCCCATTCTTTCAAGAGCTGATTGATTGGAAGGTTATTATATTTAGGATGTATATGACGTTCTCTTGCAGGTTCATTTGCAAGCATCATCCAATAGTTTACACAGTTTGAACGGCACAAAGCAACGAAAAAACTTTCCATTGAGCTTATAGTAAACCTGCAGTTCTTTCTAGGCTTTGCTTTTTCCGTAAAGACAATATCCTTTACCGCATTGCTTACATAAATGGAATTTTCTTTCTTCCCATTCTTATAAACAGCAGATAGTTTACCCTCACCACTCATGATGAACTTGATCTTTGTCTTAAAGGCTTTTTCAAATTCAACAACAGAATACAGCTCTATGTAGTTCACCTTTGATCTGGAATTGGTGTTCTTTGAATCGTATATGTTTGGATTTAAGGCTTCAAAACGCGAACGCAACTTTGTATATACAACATCGTTTTCGCCTTTTACCATCTTTAGGAAGTCAAGTTTACCAATGATGACATTTTCCAATACAGGTTCACCCTTTTTAATATGACCTTTTGTCGCTTTATAATGCTTGTAGAAACTGGTATAAGTATCCTTATATCCGTATTTCTCCCACATATATAGGACATTGCGTAGTTCACGGGTATATTTGTGAGCAGTATTTACTTTATCATTAACCGTCAAACCTGTAACCTCTTGTCTTTCGCCTCTCTTTTGGAGTCGGGTTTTATCTGGATTGACGGTGAATCTTTCTTCTTTGATAATAGAAAAAAGATTTTTCATAAAAGTGTCATTTTCCTGATAGATATTATGCATACTGCTGAATGTCATATCATCAGCATATCTGGAATATTTTACTCCATTGCGAGTAGATAAGTGCCTCAACTTCTTGTCCAAGAAATCACAAACAGCATTTGTGAGTATTGGGGAAGTCGGCGACCCCTGTGGAAGAGCATACCCCTTCTTTCCGCCCTTCACGACTTTCTTACAACAAAGTCCAGAGATGGCTTTTGCCACATTCTCATTAAAGTTGAATGGTGCTAACTGCAACCTTTTACAAATACGGCTCTGTGAAATAGAAGTGAAGAAGTCGGACAAATCTAGGTTCAGAACATAATTTTGTCCTACATGTAAATTGGCATTATCGACAATAGAACGTCCTTTGACAAATCCCATTGCAGAAGGTCCGGCTTGGTAAACTTCTGCTAACATCATGTTGAGATAGTGTAAGATCTCTTTCAAATTCCTATTTGGCGCAGAAATTTCACGCAGCTTACCATTTTTCTTGGGAATATAGAAGGTCTTATAACGGCGTGCAACCTTTTTACTTGGATTTGCATATGATTCAAGAACATCTTCCGTGAAGAGATTTTCCTCACTGTTGGTCTCACGATGCTTGAAGTAGTTTAATACCTTTGTCAAATCAGAGAGATTGTTTATTTTGCTAATAAGTGTTCTTAAATCGTTCATTGCTTTTATTGTTAAAATGCGGCCTTTGATTTATGCCAGAGGTTAGTTTTCTTTAAAGAAATCAGACAACATCATAAAGTCAGACGTTAGTCGATTATAGTCAAGAGTCATAGATGTTCAACATCAATATTGTGACATTGATTTTGTCTTTTCCCGAAGGAGCAGACATCCTAGCGAATACGCTGGACAAGAGTCAAAGTTTACCCTCTGGACATAGCCAAGGACCGCATATAATTTACAAAATTAGTGTAAGTTTCCAAAACTTATAATAAGTTTTGGAAAAAATACATATTTAACCTAATATGTATTCCAATATGCATCAGGATCGCTGTCAAAGACATCATCTATGTCCTGGTCACTCCATCCTTCTACATCTTGAACATAACTGCTATTGTAATTGTCATAGGTACGCTTTTCTTCGTAATATTATTCTTTTTCCATGTCGTTTGTTTTTTGATTCTGGTGCAAAATTACATCCTCACGCCGAACACATTGTTCGTTTTGAGAATAATTCTTGATTTTATATGAATTTTCTTGTGAAGCGGTCCAGTTTTACTGCCTCTTTTGCATCTGAGTATAGAACCTCAGTGAATGTTTTGGGCATATCCGCGTAGCCAATACATGCTCCCCAAAGCATAAAAGCGTATTCCTTAATCTGGCACTTTTTGTTCAACAGGTATCTTTCTATCTGATCGAATCCAAAAGGCTTCAGCAAGAATCCCATGGTTGACTTTATTATCTCCATGTTTGAAGGTATTTCAAAGCTTACTGCTCGGTGGTTCTTGTAAAGCCAGAAGCCTCTCATGCAGCTCACAATCTGTTTACCGTCTTCTGTTTCGCTCTCAGGTAGTTCCATAAAAGCTCTGGTACTCTTTTCGACAAATTTCAAAATCGCATTTTCTGAAATTGGACTATCCAAAGGGTTGTCAAGAATGACATTCAACAAAGTATTAAAGAATGATAATTCTGCCTGCAATCCGCTAGTCGATTCTATAACAATCTTATTCGATATAGTGATAGCTGAGAGGTCAAGGTTGTTCTTGCTTTCTGTGGCAACAATTTTCTTAATGATTTCATTAGATAGGTCACTTAATCTAGTAAAAATAGCTTGAATAGCACCTTCAAGAATTTCCACATCATTGCTGTTTTCAAACTGCTTGCCATAAAGTCTTTTCAGCTCGTCTTTAAGCATCTTATACTCCTCGTTCCCGTAGGTGAACTCGTTGAGTATTCTCTTTATTTCTTGCTTGCGCTCATATTCAGGAGTACCAGCTTTGAAATAAAGTCTCTCTTTCCCTACCATAAGTCCGTTTTCACGTTCTGCTTTCTTTATTGCCTCCAGCTCACTGATGAGATAACCAATATTATTAGCCTCTTCAATAGAAAAGATTCTATTGCGAACAAACATAATTTCTGAATTAATCAAGTTCTGGTCGTAAGAATGGCCATGACCTAAAATAGCGTTAGCCCTTGTCTCTGCAAGCTCGATGATCTCCGAGAACTGTTGCTTCATAATATCAAAGATGCGAGTAGGCTCTTCACGCTGACTTTTATACAGTTTCTTGCAGTCTTCAATCATAGCAGTATATTTACCAGCATTCATTATCTCGCCACTACCCATAAGCGTAATGGTGTTGAGCCCTGCAAAAGCATTCTTTAAATCCATGACCTTAGTCTGCAAAGTACGGCTGTCACTACTTTGGGCTGTCATTATTCCACGAGCATACCCCGTAATGGCACCTTTGATCAAGTTGTATCGATTGTCCTGCTCTACGTAGTTCATAAAATCAAATGATAATGAATTGCCAATCTTTCCAGACTTAATATTTGTAGGTTTGATCTCTTTTACATAAAAGTCTGGCTGGTACTTCTTGACACATTTAACCTCAAATAGAATTTGAGACTCAGCAATCATAGAATCCATAATTCCCTGTGTGTTAAATCTAAAAGCAACCAAACCTTTCTGATAATAGATAGTCTTAGGATAAGAAAATATTGTCTTATCCTTTTCAGGTGCCAGAAGACTTTTGTCGATAAGCTCTTCATCGACTTCAATAGTATAATCTCCTCCATTGTCCTTGGTAGAAAGGACGAGCTTGTAAGTTCGGTCAAACTTATCTTCCAAGAATCTACTGAGCTTAGCACCATATGCTCTTTCTGCATAGAATGCCACAGGTGAGATACTTTCTGTTGTAAATGACTCCAGAAGGTTCCAAGCTGAAATTGAGATATAGTATTTCATGATTTATGCTGCTTTTAATTCGGTTATAAAATCTGAGTTAACATCGCTAAGATACTTTGTCTTTGTACCTGAATATGAAATGTAGAGACTTCTCGAAGATCTCGTACATGCCACGTAGAAAGAGTTGCGTGAACAATCATTGGATGTGTTCGCGAATGGCACAAATACATTGTCAAACTCCGAGCCCTTTGCCGCATAGTATGTGAGTATGCAAGGAAGGTCATTGTTAGAAAAGTCTAGTGTATTCACCGTACGGAATGGAACAGTATTTCCAGTACGGTACATAACCTGGGTCTTAATGCCATGATTGGCAAGATAGTCATTAACCATCATAACCTCTTTGTCTGAAGGTACAAGTATGGCTACGTCATCAAGATCTTCCATCTGGATTCGTGTCAAGATTCCTTCCAATTCCTTCTCAGGATTTGCATACTGAGTGATTATAGGCTTTGGATAGTTAGGATAGTCGCTATTACCTCCATCCTTTTGATTGTTGCTCATCAGGTCAACGCCACCGCCGATAATCTGCTGGGCAACCTTGGCAATAGCCTTTGGAAGGCGATAATTGTAATCAAGCGACATCTGCTTGCTGTCGAGTCCTTCAGCAATATCTTTAATATTACTTCCATGGCTGTTCATCTGCTGCTTCGTGTCACCAAAGAGCGAAAGACTCTTTCTTGCACGTTTAGCAAAATGACTCTTATAATCAGAGATATTGAAGTCCTGGGCTTCATCCACAATGAGATAATCAACCTGGTCTTCTGCCTGCTTGAACATAGTTCCAGATGGGATGAGCTCGTAGGTATCAGTATCAGTGACATCAAAAGAAGAGTCTGGCTGCACCTCATGGAACCAACTGCTTCTTCTACCAAAGGCATAGTAGAACTTTGATGCTACCCAGTCACCAAAGTCTATGCCGAATGACTCTGAGTCTTTCTTTTCGCAGCGAACGAACTTCCTGGTCTCCATGTCATTAACGAGATAAAGGTGGTTTCTATCGTTTTTCTTCCAATAGACATCACCTGTCATATCAAACCCACGATGGGTCCATCCCCAATCGTAAGCAATACGATCTCGGTCAAGTCCAAGAGCGTTCATGCCGTAAGAAATCATTCTCTTCAAGGCAACGGTTAATATTACGAGAGCATAAGAGCCTCGGTTCTTTGCCTGCAATGCTCTATGTATTGCAAGGTTTGTCTTGCCGCTACCTGCAGCGCCCTGTACAACGATATTCTTATCAATGTCCTCAACGATGATTTTTCTCTGTGAATCGTCCAAGTTAGAAATAAACCATTTTTCAAGTCTCATAGCTGTTTTATTTTAAATTTTTTACTTATCTTTGTTTGATGTCACAAGAGCATTTTTTTCTTATGACTGTGCAAAATTACGGCTATAATATGAACGGTATGTTCGCTTTAAAAAGTATTCACAGAAAAAGCGCTAAATTTTTATTTTTAGCGCTTGCAGTCACAAATATGCATTATCTATATATTGTCATATAGGCTTTTCATCTTTGATACCTCAGTCTTTATTTCCAAGACAAGTCTTTTGGGTTCAAGAACGATTATGTCACTGAAATGTGAACACAGTTCTCTTCGGAGCTCATACGTGTCTTGGCAATACAAACTGAAGAACTTTCCGCCATCGGGAAGATTGTATTTCTTGCGATAGATGGTAGAAGCTTCCTCGTCAAGTGTCCCTTGGCTATGATGCATCTTTTTTGTTTCGATATAGTTGGATTCTTTATCGGATGTCCAGAATACGACATGTTCTGGTTCTTGGTTGTCTAAGACGGTTATGCCTATAGAATTATCAAAACGATGTTCCACTTCTGCAGTCATTGGAACAAGTTTCTTTTCAGGCATTGGCGTAAAATCCTCGAAACGATCAAGGGCAAGAGTACATATAAAGTTACGTACTTCGTCATAACATACAAGGTACCATCGTTTGTTGTATTCTTTCAGATAGTATGGATGAACAATAAGGGTGTCCGCATTTTCATCTTCAAATCTCTTGTATATTACTGATATTACCTGCTCATTTGAAACCGCATCGTAGAGCGAAGCAAGAAGATTCGAGTTCTTCAGTTTTACTGCTGATGAAAACGAAATGATCTGGCGATGGTTCTTTGTTCCTAATTGCTCCTGAAGGGCATCCAACCATTCGAAGTTGGGCACTCCTTCAAACTGTCCTATTGTGTTAATTACCTCAGAAAGAAGGCTTTCTTCTTCTTTGGTTAACTCCTTTGTAAATATGGAAAAATTGCTTCTTCCATATTTGATACATCTGAAGCCGTTAGATGTAAACCTTTTGATTGGAGCACAAAAAGGACGTTCTTCCATGAAATTTATGTCTTTCTCAAGACAGCGCCGAGTTACCTCCTCGTAGCCTAAATCTACAAGGTAGTCATTTACCTTATCTGTTATCTCCACCATCGTATAATGATGGTGACGATCTGATAATAGCTCATCTAATTTTTGGTATCTAATTACCGCATTCTTATTTGCTGGCATACTATTAAGTTCATTTTAAGTGCAAATTTACCCATAAAAAACGAAGCTAATGTTCGTTTCATGTATTTTTGTATATAATTCATATTTCTTCTATGACGTTTTTTCAAATAATCGTAAGCATTCGGTCGATCCTGTATAACCTCTCATTCATAATCACCTTATTTTTGCAACCACAAATTTAAATTATTGATTATGGATATGGATACCATAGAAACCTTCAAACCTGTTTACCAGCGTTTTTTAGAGAGTGGAATGACCGTTTGCGATTTTTGTAAGTCATCAAACTTGCTTGAAAGCCGCTTTTACTACTACCCCCTATTGGATGGAGTATTACAATAGTAGTAAAAAGTCAAGACATTTCAAAATGCGGCTTATGGATTCCAAAGAGAAAACACCCTGCAAACACCTCTTCGAGGATATCATCATCAATCCCTATGGCGAAGTCTATGCCTGTTGTGGCATCGGTGTCTGCCATATACCGCAGATGAGACTCGGCAATATCCATCAGGAACCCATCCAGACCATCTATGAGCGGGCTTTCGAGGATGTGCTGAAAATATGGCTCTACACGGAAGGTCCGCAAGACGTGTTAGCATTCGTGAAGAAGAAGACCGGCCAGAAGTTCAACTGGCATACCCGCCACAACTGTGACATCTGCCGGACCATCTTCACCGACAAGAGCATCTTGTCCATCCTCCGGGACAACGTATTTGAAGCCGACAGTATGCCGTTACTGTTTTATCATTGTAAAGCCAAAACAGAAAATGAAAGACGAACCAAACAATAAAAAGCACCTTACCCCCAGACAGATTATCAACAGATACCGCAAAGGGGTGTATGTAGATGAAAGCATCGAAGTGATTTCATCTGTCATTTCGTCTTGTGGACAAACCTTCGACAGCATCGCTGTGGCATTTCCAACGACGCTTGCAGAAAAGGTTTTGGATAACCTCACGACTGTACAACTTCTGTATGAGAGACAGGCGGCAGGTCAGCCTATCGACGATATAGTGATTGAAGACTACCCCCGCCTGAAGGACATACTGCAGGATCTGTCGTCCCCCCTCTATGGGATTCCATGCACAAGGATAAGGAGGACAACGACTTTATGGACATACTGAATGAACGGGGGTGGGTTCATAAATACCATGTTGCGGATGAGCAGTCATCCAAAGCTCTCAACTGTATGACATCCTTATATCGCGATGCCATCGAAAGGGCCGGTCTCTCCTCTTCAACCTTCTATATTGTCCTTCATTTTATGTTGTAGATTATTTTTACTTCTTCTTTAAAGTGATGTTGCACATTCATATCAAAACGGCCAACCTTTTTGGGATAAGACATTAAATATTCGGTGAATAATCCCCGTATTCACCGAATATTTTCGGCAAATAATTTGTCTATTCACCGAATAGACTCTATTTTTGTACAAAACTATATGGTATGTTATACATTCATGATTATGATAATTGGTGGAAATTCCGCTATGACAGCTTGCGGGTAATGAATGAGCTGGGGCGCGTCCGATCGAAGCAGGGAATGATAATAGGCAGAATGTTGTCACTCGGATTCGATTCTCAGGACAATGCAGTGTTGTCAAATATATCCATGGAACTCGTCCGCTCTTCAGAAATAGAAGGAGAGAAACTAAATCTCGGGGAGGTTCGTTCATCTTTGGCACGCAGGCTTGGAATTGCCATGGCAGGAATGGTTTCTGCCTCACGCTATGTGGAAGGAGTGGTAGAAATGCAATTGGATGCCACCCAAAATTACAATCACCCACTTTCGGCTGACCGTCTTTTTGGCTGGCACAATGTACTGTTCCCCACAGGTATTAGCGGACTATACCGCATTGAAGTGGGTAAATACCGCAGTGGAGAAATGCAGGTGATATCCGGGGCCATGGGCAAGGAAAAAATACACTACCAAGCCCCTTCGGCAGAGAGGGTGCCTGCTGAAATGGACCGATTCATTTCGTGGGTAAACAGCGACGAGACTATCGATACCGTACTGAAAGCAGCTATCGCACACCTGTGGTTTGTTTCCATTCATCCGTTTGATGATGGAAACGGACGTATAGCCCGGGCCTTGACAGATATGTTACTTGCCCGCTCTGAGAATACAGGCAAGCGTTTTTACTCTGTATCTGCAGAAATGAAGCTGCTGCAAAAAGAGTATTACGAAGTATTGGAACGTACACAGCATGGAGACGGTGATATTACTGAATGGATTTTATGGTTTTTGCATTGTTTTGAACAGGCATTAACTGCTGCAGAAAACACTTTGTCTTCCGTGCTTCGCAAGGCTGATTTTTGGGAACGCAACCGAAATGTCTCTTTCAACGAGAGACAGCGGAAGCTCATCAACCTCCAATTTGATGGCTTTTTTGGCAAACTTTCTACAGGTAAATGGGCAAAAATTGCAAAATGCTCTACAGATACGGCCCTCAATGACATCCGTGACCTTGTTGGGAAAGGAATATTAAAGAAAGCCGAAGAGGGCGGACGCAGTACCAACTACGTCATGGTGGAGTGAGTGTGAAAGGTCTTGTGGATGAAACTACAAATATTCATCGCGCTTTCTTCTAAAAATGCTGCTTCCAAAGTAGTCAAAAGAATGAAAAGCATAGGTCATGAGATGGAAACCATCAAGCAGGTGACCGGACTCACGGAAAAAGAAATTGAAACAATCTAATCTATACAGTCATAGACAAAACAAATCACGCACACATCGAATTGCTGCACCTAATCACTTTAAAACAAAGAGACGATGGACAATCAACGAAACAAGAAGTGGAGACGGGTACAGATGTACCGTGTCTTCAAAAAAAGACTGGTGCGAATGGCAGCATACTCATGGATGCCAATAGTCAATGATGACGGAACCGTGAACCGAACACCTCACTGGTTTGAGTTGGCAAAGGTCAAATGGGCCATGCCATACAAGACTACCGGCACACCCTGTTCCTGCTGGATTTGCCGGAGCGAACGGTATAGCCGTACAGACAACAAGAGGGAAACGAAAAAAATGCTCATAGATGAGCTGTAGTTGCGGAACTGCAGAAGAGTGAATATCGGCAGTGGTATTCCAAGGTGATGACAACTGTGCGGAAGAAATCTTAACAGCAGCCAAGGAAATCTATCAGAAGCACGGCTGCACTCAGGAGTTTCTTTACGACTGGCAGCTGCTGATTGATGATGTGAGGGCATATCAGAAGGAAAGTCCTCATACGGTACACTTGCCGAAACTGTCCGTGACAGAGGCTGAACTGATACAGGAGGAAATGACGAGGAAGGGAGTGTTATAAATCTCCTTTCCTCGTTTATTTTTTATGACATATATTCAGCCATTCAACATCTCTATTGGATTTCTACATCAAGTGCAGTTCCGGAAGATTCAACGCGGAAAGATACTGATGTAGGAAGACCCTCAGGAAGACCTCTACATCCGGAAAAGTAAGGAAGGTTCTACGGAACTGGGACTGCAACAGGAACGGAGCGAACTTGTTCTGCTGATCTATGCCACATCTGTTTCTCACTTCTACATTGAGCAAAGAAACGAAGTTGGAGAATGCCAGGGGATTCCACTCGACGACCTCCATGACAATCATCCCTCCCCTCCTCTCTAAGCGAATATTCATGGCAGGCTGAACTGAACGAATGTAACACGCCATCAGCGAAAGCGCTTCATACGGTGTACTGCCCACATGGATGGCTATCTGCCGGTCCGGCTGCAACTCCTTACCGAAGCACTCCCCTATTTTCCGAAGCGCAAACGCCTCGACCACCGGGCTGTCTGAAGCCAACAGATAAGCCGGTGCATTCCGTTCTCCACCCTTATCAATCGCAAAGAAAATGCTCGGATTCCAACAGAAATGGATGGTCTTTCCCTTTTCACCGGTTCGGACACCGGCCGCGCAGCAACGGTTATCGAAGACCAGCAGCGACTCCTTGGTTTCGGCATTGAACTGACAGATGTTTCGGACCTTGTCTTCACGGGCTACGTCCATCATCAGATAGGCCTTCCATCCGGAAACATGCTTCTGCTTGACGGAACCCCCTCCTGCCTTCACGTCGAACAGGTAGTCTATCAACCTATCCCTGGAACAGGTGGCCCGGAAGATGAACTCATCCATCGGTTCCGATTCCACTTTGATACCCAACAGCACGGAGAGCTGCAGGGGATCCAGCTCTGTGAAGTACATCAGTTCGAGACAGGACACCTTCCCGTGCTCCGGGGAAAACAGCACATAGCTGCGCTGGTTGATTTCAAATCTCATCAGGAAATCCCCCCACTCAATGGGTGAGAAATCGCGCAAAACGGTACGATAATTCATCATAAGTCTATCAGGTTTTAGATGGTAAAGTCGATATTCTTGGTTGGTTTCTTCTTCCGCTTTCTGGGAATATCCAGTTCATCCTCGTCTTTGGTGCGCTTGCCGTCACCGACCAGGTCCGGAATGGGAATGTAGGAGCTGCGCCCTTCGATGTAGGCTTCTTCGCGTGCCACCCGCTCCTGGAACTCCCCTACCCTACCGGATTTTTCGAAATCCGTCTTGGACTGACCGTGGAAGTGCTCATGGATGGCCTTGTAGGTCAGTTTGCGGGATATGTCAGAAGCCTTGAAGATATGAGGATCCTCCAGACCGTCCACATAGTACGACAAGCCGTAGATGCCCTTGGCATTCCGATGCTCCTGCAGCCGAATGCCGTCCGCCTCCAGTGCCGCCTTGAACTCCTCATAAGATGCAGCCTTATTCAAGGCCAGGAACACATGGTCATAGAGGTAGTGCTTCTGTTCATCCAGGCTCATGTTACTCCGGTCAAAAGACAGCTCTCCGAATCGGTACCTTGGCGGCAGGGAGGTATCTTTCAAGTAGAAGCCTGCATCCTTGATGCCATACACATAATAGGACTTGTCCTTCTGGGTAATCAAGCGCATGTAGAGACCTTCGGCTTCGAGCTTGGAACGGAACACGGACGTGCTGTCTGAAGCATCGTACAGGCAGTCCAGCTTGGCCAGCAGCTCGTCTTTATAGAGCGTCTTGAAAAAGCCGTCCTTGTCCAACCGGTCGAACAGGGTCTGGTAAGCTTCCTCCCCCAAAAGCTGCTGCCATTCCGTATTGGTCAGCCGCAAGGCCTGCAATGGCTTGCCCAGCTTTGCAACCGCTTCGGATGACTGAAGCCATTCACGAATCTGCTCCTTGTAGCTGTAGCTGCGGAGCGCTTTCATGAGTGCTTCATTCAGGTAATACTGCCGGTACTGGTTCTCCCCCAGGGACGTTCTCCGGCCATACGCAGGATCCAGTGGACGGAGGCCGTAGGACTCCTCCAGCGCCCGGGAGATTTTCTCCGACCGGGCATAGTTGTTGGATGACGATATGTGTTTGCCGTCTTCATCGATGGTGGTGGTTAGGATGTGGACATGCGAATGCGCCTTGTCCGAATTGAGGATGACGGCATAGCAGGCATGCTCATACCCCATCTCGCGGAGGTACTCCTGAGAAAGCGCCAACCACTGCTCATCGGTCAGATTCTCGCCCGGATAAAGGCTCAGCGTGATCTCCGAATACGGCAGCTTGACCCGGTCATTCAGCTGCGAAACTAGACGCATATCACCGGGAAAAGAGAATAGGTCCGAACCCGTGGATGTGTACAGTACCCGCGCATTTCCTTCATCGATTTTACCCAAATGATACTCCACTTTCCGTGACAATGCAGTGTGTGAAGCGAAGGAAGGTTGTATCTCTGCTATCATAAAAGTTTCATCTTAATGGTTTCCAATTCATCCATGTATTCATGGATTCTTTTCAATGAATACGCTATGTTTTCATCCACCGGAAGCATGTGAACATACTTCACCAGCTGGTTGATGTTGGTCCCGATCTTGCGCAATTCCAATACAGTCTGATAGTCTGTTTTGGAAGAGAACTTGCCATAGATGCACGTGTTTCTTATAAAAGAAGAAACCGTCTTCCCATACTCTTCGGCTCTCCTTATCAGGATGTCTTTTTCATCCTTGGTAAGGCGCAGCAATATAGCTTCCGTCTTTAATTCCTTCATACTTCTATAATTTGAATGACGACTCAATTCTATCCGTGAGCAGAGCGAATGGTCCTACTTCTCGGAAGTAGCAAGGGTTTTTGTATATACAAAAACATACCTTGCGTTACAAATATAATCAACTATCGCATAGGTTGATACAGCCGAAGTGGTTTTCTGTGCATTTATGAATCTAGATTAAAAAAGAACGTATGTACATATAAACTTACGCAACTATGTACACACGCACTTAGTTACACAAGAACACAAGAAACCGTGTACCCATGTTCCTGTCAGGACCGTAAACAAGACGCCATCGGATGAGGGATTGCATGCTGACGAACATAGGAACACAGGAAACAATGTACACATGTACATACGTACATACGTACACAAATACATAAGAACAAGAGAAACAAAGTTCTTCGTGAACACATGCACTTATATACATACGAACGTACTTTCTTGCGTTCGTATGTACATTCTTACGTTTGTGCGTAATTATTTTCGTTCGTATGTTGTTTCGCACGTTCATGCATGCTTTCTTACATATGTACGCTATTACTTACGAAAGTGAGAAATTTATTTCGCACGAAAGTATGTAAGTATAAAATAAATTCGTATCTTTGGAGCATCAATTAAAAAACAAGATTATGGGACAGATATTACCGGGGTTAACCGTTTCATTTGAGAATCCAAAGGGTGGGGTAGGGAAATCCACCTTGACCGCTCTGTTTGCGGGCTATGTGAAATCCTTGTCAGAAAACGGCGAGGGGCTGAGCATTGCCGTCGTGGATATCGACGACATGCAGAATACCATCGGAAGAATGCGTGACAGCGAAGCGGAAGACGGAACGGACAAATCCAACGAATACGAGGTCATCAACATCGGATCATCCGAGTTCATCAACCAGCTGGACTTCCTCAAGGAGAACTTCGACATCATCCTGGTGGACTTCCCGGGCAACCTGAAGCAGAACGGTGTAATCGAGACGCTGCACTTCATCGATGTGGTGATCATGCCGTTTGAACCGAACCAGACCGATTTGCTGCCCACTTTGAGGTTCTACGAAGAGGTGTATAAGGACATCATCCTGAAACGCGCAGAATTGGGCTTAAAAACGACGGTACGGGGTGTTATGAACCGGGTCATGCCCAATGTGCTCGAATTTAAGGAAATCATGAAGACCAAGGATGCCCTTCCCTTTGAACTGCTGAACAACTATGTGAAGGACTCCAGAGTGGACTTCCAGCGGAACGTGACCACGCTGATGAAGAAATATCAGCATCCCTGCGATGCCTTTTGTGAGGAAGTATTGCAATTAATCAGTAACCATTTAGAATCATAATACCATGGCAGGATCAGACGCAATGAAGAAGCTCTTGCAGCAGAGCGCACAGAGAAAGGAACAGGAAATCCAGAGCATCAACAACGTGGCCGAGAACACTACACCCGCACCGGAGAAACCGGTGAAGGAAATGGTAGAAGAAAAGTCCGTGGAAGAAAAGCCGGTGCAGGAAGTGACCGAGAAGACCGAAACGGATCCTGTAGAGGAAACGGCTCCTGAAGCGCCCAAAGCGGAAAAGAAGGAGAAGGAGGAGGAAAAAGAAAGGGTAGGGGAGAAGAAGTTCGCCGACTACCTGATTGACAACAAGGTGAAGAACGGGGAAGTTATCCGCATCTCGAACGAAGCCCACAGCAAGCTGAAGAAGATATCCATCGCAACGGGAGTGGGTATGAACGTGATTGCCACCAACATCCTCGATGACATCCTGAACCAACATACGAAGGAAATCCAGGCATTGCTCAAAAAATACATGAGCCTGTAACCCAAAGGCCTGTACGTTCGGAAAAAGGGATGGATGCTGTTTTGATGGCATTCATCCCTTTTTGCTGAGGAACCGGAAGGCGGTCGGAACGGACCGGTTCAGAAATTACGTTTCAGCCACTCTCCGAAGAAGTAATCATAAATCCAGTAGCAATCATCCTGCTGGGTCAGGATGTCTTTTTTCAGGAGCACCCGGACAGCGGACTGGACGGAACTGGCTGAAGTAAGCCGGTGTCTGCCGACGAACTCTGCCGAAGTGATACCATAGGCCTTCCCTTCTTTTGCAATGGCCTGCAGCACCTGCTTCTGCTTGTAGGACAGCTGGGAAAGCAGCATCCTGTGACCGCCATCCTGAACTTGTATAATCCCACTCAACGCTGCATCCAGCTGCGCTTCGGTACAACATTCACCATATCCGGTGGATGTGAATAGTTCGTTCATCATCAGTTGCATGTACCAGGTGGTTCCGTCGAACTTCCGGTACACCTTCTCGATGACCGAAGGAGAAACGGATTTGCCGCGTTCTTCAAAAAGGGACTGGACAAAAGGCATGTATTTATCTAAAGGAATCGCCTCCAGCCCCATGCTTACTGCACTCTGATAGAAAGGTTTGGCCGGCGAATTGAACATATTATACATCAAGTGGCGCTTACTGCCGGAAAAGATGAACACCGTCTTCTTGCACTGTTGGATCTTGGAACGCAACAATGCTTCGACATGCTGCTCCTGGTAGAAACCTACCTGCTGAAACTCATCGATTGCTACCACACAGGGTTTGTCCATAGACTCCAGGTAATGGAAAATCTCATCCAAGGTTATCTCGGGAGACTGGATGCTGCCCAATCCCAGGTCGAAGCTGGTCTCTCCGGTAACCGGATCCACCGTAAACCCGACTTTCAGCGACTTGATGACCTGAAAAAAATGATCAATGAAGCCATGCTTATCCTTTTTGACCTGCTCCAGTATCGCTTTTCCGAGAAAATAGACAAATTCCGTCAAGGAAGAGCTGGCATAGACATCGACAAAGACCGTATGGTAGTGGTCTTTCACTTCCGGCTGGTTGAAAAGATGGAAAATCAATCCTGTCTTTCCCATGCGCCGGAAAGAAACCAGTGCGGTGTTTCTCCCGTTGGCAATCTGTTTCATCAGCCATTGCGTTTCTACTTCACGGTCGCAGAAAAAATGGGGCGAAACATATTTCCCCACAACGAATGGATTCAATATTGTCAGTTCTTCCATGTGATTATTGTTTATATGATTATTGCAAATGTAATAATCATAAATCGAATAAACAAGAAAGCGGGTAAGAATCTATCCGACGTACAGCCGCCTGCCTTGGAAAAGGGAGCATGCACGAGGCTGAACAAAGGGGATGGATCCCGTCGCGTTTCAAATGGGAGTACGAAACTGAAAGTGCGAAGCCACCCACCCAAATAAACGGGAATTTGTGCTGCTCAACATAAAAAACAGCCAATTTTCCGGTTTTTGGTGGCATTAGCACCCACCTAAAAGGTCAGTCCTTACCTTTCTGGTGGAAAGTGTTTACCAAATTGGTGGAAACTCCTTACCTTTTAGGTGGAAAGTGTTTACCAAATTGGTGGAAACTCCTTACCTTTTAGGTGGAAAAGTGCTTTTATCTTTCTCGTTTTCAGCCAATTATCATCTCCTATATTCTAATATTCTATCATATTAGTATTTTAGTAGTGATTGATTAATTAAGAATCTTAGGTGTCGGTCGGTTCTTAATATATAAATAGAATAGTATTAACATATTGACATATAGAGTTTGCTATCTTGTTGAAATACAATTTATTACAGACGAAAAACCACCTAAAAGGTCAACACTTCCCACCCAAAAGGTCAACACTTCCCACCCAAAAGGCCAACACTACCCACCTAAAAGGTCAACACTTTCCACCCAAAAGGCCAACACTTTCCACCCAAAAGGCCAACACTTCCCACCTAAAAGGTCAACACTACCCACCTAAAAGGTCAACACTTTCCACCCAAAAGGTCAACACTTTGATTGGAAATCCAGCCGTGAATCTTGGTTTTTCGGATGGAATCCGGCCAAAATGCCAAGTTTTTCCGATGAGAAGCCTGTATGAACCGGACAGATGGATGAACCACCCAAAAGGTCAACATCCGCAAAACGGTCTGAAAGCTCTTTTTCCATTCCACCCAAAAGGTCAACATATCCAAAATGGTTGTAAAAGTGAGGCCGTTCAACTCCCAAAAGGTCAATGTCCGACAAAAAACCTAAAGAATCTGTGTCTATACCACCTAAAAGGTAAACACCTATTCAAAAGGAACGGAATGGGATATGACCTATCCACCCAAAAGGTCAACACTTGATGTCCTGCACATGCCAAAAACCACCCAAACAGCAAGGATTAACCACCTAACAGACAATAATACAACGTATATTTATAGTATAAGCAACTGAAATTCAGTTTATTATAAATACGCTAATATATGTTAATAAATTAGGGAAACAGATGGATAAACCGAATATAAACCTTATTTTCGCAACCGATAAGAACACATGCTATGGGAAGGAAGAAAGTAAACCAGTTAATGCAGAGCGACAACGGGCTGATTGCGGAGTTGGCTGACGTGAAATGGATCAAGCAGCCGGTCATCTATTCGATGATCAGCGGTGACTTTACACTGATGCAGATGAACATCATCATAGCTTTGTCTAAAGCCATCCAGGAACGTATCGAGGAGTATCTGTCGCGCAACTGCAAGAGCCAGGGCGGGGGAAAGCAGCTCACCCTTTTTTCGAATGATGAAATGGCCAGGGAAGCCATCACCATCGACCTGGACCTGTCCGACTTGGGCATCCGGAGCGATATGTATGACAAGCTGGAGTCGGCCTGTGAAAACCTGATGAAGATGAGCATGTCTTATCCGGTCTATGAGAACAAGAAGCTGGCCAACCGGGTGTACATCAACCTGTTCAGCCGCATTGTCATCCCTACGAACAGCGATGACGTGAATGGGAACCCCTATGCCTATAAGGGCGGCAAGCGGAGAAAGGGAATCATTTCCGTCACGATGCTGACGAAGAATCTGTCGGATGTCTTCGACATGAGCCATGGCTATGTGAACCACATCGCCACCATCGCGCAATTCTGTAAGAAAAAGCGTACGCCCCGGGTATATATCTACCTGGAACGGTGGCGGAACTACAAGACCAAAACGGTGGACTACATCGAATTTAAGGAGTATCTCGGGCTGTTGCGTTACGACCGGAAGAACAACGTGGTGAAGGATGAAATCTATCCGTCGTATTGGGAATTCTGTCAGAAGGTGCTGAATCCGGTCAAGAAGGAAATGGACAAACTGTTGGAAAAGAATCTGATTGACATTTCGTTTGACTACGAACCCATCTACAGAACCACACGCAAGCGTGGAACGCCCGATGAAATCAAGTTTACGATCAAGATGAGCGAAATGGGCAAGCAGCTGTTGGAAAAGGGACAGGTGCAGAAGGATGTAAACTCTGTCTTGGATCACCTCAAGAAGGAATACGGCTATACGGACAACGACTTGAAGTTTATGACGGACAGCTGGGTGGATGAGATGCTGCCGGCACTGGAGCAGGAAATCCTGACCCTCAAGGAGAAAGAGGCCAAGTATAAGCCACAGAACCCCAAGGGTTATGTGCTGGTCTGTCTGAAGAACTTTGTCAAGGCTCATCAGCCTGTCTGCGAGGAGGTGAAGGAAGAGGAACCGAAGCAGGAAGAGCCGCAGGATAATTCAGTAGATAAACTCTCCCGTATTGCTTCTGAACTGGCGAAGTTTGAGAAAGTGTTGGATGCCATCAGACAACGGGATGCATTGGCATACAGACAGTTCTTCTCTTTCATCAAACTGATTGACGTAGAGAATAACCTGTTGGTGTTTGCCGTACCCACGAAGTTTATCTATGAGCAGATCGAGGGAACGTATCTGGAACTCTTCCGTGAAGCACTGTATGAGCAGTTTCCGGATGCCGATGTGAAATACAACATCAATGAGACTTATTTTAAGTGATAAACGATGAAAGGTTACTAAATAATAATTTTATAGCTTATTTCTGAAAAGATTATAAGGGAATAACCGGATTTTAAATCAAAATATATATTTGCAAACGGATGTCTTATCTAACATAAGGCGTCCGTTTTTTATTCACACACAAAAACCTAATTAACCTAAATGAGAAACAACTACATTAGCCGAAGGGTGTTGGATGAACTATCCAAAGAATACAGCATCTTCTTCAAAGAGGAAGAGATCCTATACATCGAAAGATACACCGAAGTGATTGAACTCAAACGGAATGAATTCTTGATACACAAGGATGACCAACTTGAATACCTGTATTTCGTGGAAAGCGGAATACTACAGTGCAGCATTACAGACCAGGATGAAAAGGGGAAGGAAAGAGAAATCGTGCACCGATTCATTGGCGGATTGAATATGGTTTGCGGTACCTGCGATGGAGTCAGCCGATCCATTTTTGATATAACGGCAGTAGCAAACAGCAAAATCTGGCGTATGCACAAGAATCATGTCGATCATCTGTACTGCACATCCATCAATTTCAACCACTTCAGCAATCTGATTTATGAGAGAGCTTGGAGACGTGATGCGGACAGAAAACAGATGATGCGAACCAGTGATGCCAAGGCTAAATTCACCTACCTCTTTAATAACGAACGATGGATTCTGCAGAATTGTCCGCTGAAAAGTGTGGCCAGTTATCTGAACATCACTCCCCAAACGCTGAGCAATATCCGTCGTAATTTCCGATAAGGCATATTCTCTCTTGGCAAGAACCGCTGCAACCAACCAGTCATTTCCAACTGGAAAGTTGTAGCGGTTCTTAGAAAATATATTGTGAATCATTCATGCTTGAATGGAGGAGCTATAAAGTATATAAGATGTTAGTTTACAATTCATTCACCATGCTTTTTTATCCCAATATACTTGCAGGTTTTCTTTGATGCATTTCATCACAACAGAAAAATCTATTTGCTCTTTCCAACGTATCTTTTTCAGGAAAGCCTTCCATCCCATATTACGCATTGTATCTGTTGCAAATTCGTCTGTGAAAAGAGCAAGATTCTCTCTATAAGGCATATTTCTGTTTTTGAATGTACTTGAAATGGCTTCAGCAAGGAGATCCCGATCAATCTCGTGATTGGTGAATAGTTGATACACATCAAAGAAATCCTTCATGCGACTGTTGCTTTCGTCGCGGTCAACCATAGCGTGGAACTTTTCTGCAATCAATGTTTCCAATGAGTAGGCATACAGCTCTACAGCCGGTACATCCGGCAGCAACAACGGATAGTCTAAAGATAGGGGATAGGGTGTTACGACATCACCAAACCCTATGTCAACAGACACCTGTTGTACTATCGTATCCAGGTGGGCCACCACTTTCACACAGGTGCCAGGATATTTCTTTTCTACGGCTATCGGTTCCAATTCAAGCGAAGCTGCATCAAATGTGACCCCATCTTCATCGCATTCGATGCCACATACTTTTTGGAATACCTCTTTCAGGTTTTCTCTGTCATTGCTGATTCGATCTCCCAACAAATCGATGTCAATAGTGGGACGAGCCTTGAATCCATCCAATGCAAACAACAGCGAACTGCCCTTCAGCAGAAAATGGCATTTGTAAGGACTTGCGGAGATACGAAACAACAAGCGTTCATGCAAGTATCTTACCAACACCTTCATGTACTCTTGTTTCTCTTCTTTGGCAAGGTTCAGTAAGCGTGTCCTGATGGATTTTCCTATATTCTTTGTCATAGTCTTGTTTCCAAATATGTTGTCAATATATTTTTTACTCTTAGTTTTAGAGCATATTCATGGAGTAGCGAAATGTTGCGATCTTCCTTTTTGAGGTAGCTGTCTATCACTTCACCGCATACGTCAAGTCCAATCTTATTTCGGTACTTCACCGCATCACAAACGGTTCGCTCTATGTCGGTAATGCGTACGTCATATCCCGATATATTCCTTGAGATGATGCCAAACTCCAGATTTTCCTTTTTCCAGTAATAGAGGTCAATGGGAGGATAATCAGGCAGACGCACCTTTCTCTTGGCTTCTATGGCCACGCAAGTGGCGGAAGGCACTTGCGTAGAAAGGCCATAATAGGCAAATGCGCTATATAGGCAAAGGATTCCATGTGGAACTATACGTTCTACATCTATCATGTTGTTTGCCAAGGCCGAGCATTCTGCATAGATACCCTTACGAAGCCGCATGACCGTTCCGGCTTCTGCGGCACGGCGGAGCTGTTCATATTCACCGCGGCTTTTCACTTCACCCGTGGTTATGAAACCTCCCTGCTCTTGTAGCGTATCGATGATTGCACTTTTATCCATTTGCCTCATATTATGAGTGCAAAGTTACTACAAAAAAGTGAAATGCGGAAAGATATAGTGATAGAATTGAGTTACAAGGGTTTTGGTTGAAGTGGCGATAATCCGTGAAGCCATTACAATCCCTGCCGAAGCCAAATCCTGACGCCGCTACGTTACTTGTTCGTAACCATGCCCGAAAATGCGACAAACGGGTACGAATAGCGAAACAAGGCTCTAAGGAATAGTGAGTTATCCATAACTCATGCGAAAAATCAGGTTACGGAAAAAGATTGCGCCGTTCCTCCCCGTTTTGCGTACCAACACCGGACTCTTCACCAACTAATTTTGAAACCCAAAAATTAAGGACAATGAAGAGTACATTTTCAGTAATCTACTACCTCAAGCGTCAGGTAGTGAAAAAGGACGGGACAGTTCCCGTCATGGGACGCATCACGGTGGACGGCAGCCAGACACAGTTCAGCTGCAAACTGACTGTCGATCCGAAACTGTGGGACACCAAAGGTGGACGTGTCACGGGCAGAAGCACGGCGGCACTCGAAACGAACCGTATGCTTGACAAGATGCGGGTACGCATCAACAGGCATTATCAGGAAATCATGGAGCGTGACAACTTCGTCACGGCGGAGAAGGTGAAGAACGCCTTTCTCGGACTGGAACACCGCTACCACACGCTGATGCAGGTGTTCCGCCAGCACAACGAGGACTACGAGAAGCAGGTGGAGGCAGGCATGAAAGCCAAAGGCACGCTGCTGAAGTACCGCACCGTTTACAAGCACATGCAAGAGTTCCTCGACATCCGCTACCATGTGAAGGACATCGCCCTAAAAGAGCTTACCCCGGCTTTCATCTCCGACTTCGAGATGTTCCTGCGCACGGACAAGCACTGCTGCACCAATACCGTGTGGCTGTACGTCTGCCCGTTACGGACGATGGTATTCATCGCCATCAACAACGAGTGGCTGACGCGCGACCCGTTCCGCGAGTATGAAATCAAGAAGGAGGAAACAACACGCAGTTTCCTGACCAAAGATGAGATCCGCCTGCTGATGGAGGGGAAACTGAAAAACGCCAAACAGGAATTGTACCGCGACCTCTACCTGTTCTGCGCCTTCACGGGGCTGTCGTTCGCGGATATGCGCAACCTTACGGAAGAGAATATCCGCACCTACTTCGACGAACACGAGTGGATAAACATCAACCGCCAGAAAACGGGCGTGGTGTCCAACATCCGCCTGCTCGACATCGCCAACCGCATAATCGGCAAATACCGGGGACTGTGCGGGGACGGCAGGATATTTCCCGTTCCGCATTATAACACGTGCCTTGCCGGTATCCGTGCCGTCGCCAAGCGTTGCGGCATCACCAAGCATATCACGTGGCATCAGAGCCGCCACACGGCAGCCACGACGATATTCCTCTCCAACGGTGTTCCCATCGAAACGGTCAGCTCCATGCTCGGACACAAGAGCATAAAGACGACGCAGATTTACGCAAAGATAACCAAAGAGAAGCTCAATCAGGACATGGAGAACCTTGCCGCAAGATTGAACGGCGTCGAGGAATTTGCAGGTTGCACCATCTAAAAAGAAAAGCCATGAAACGTGACACAATCATCATCGAGGACAAGGCAGTCAGCGTAACCGGTAACGACGTGTGGATGACCGCCACCGAAATAGCCGGATTGTTCCATACGACCGTCCCGGCAGTGAACGCCGCCATCAGAGCCGTCCGCAAGTCGGACGTGCTGAACGACTACGAGGTGTGCCGCTACATGCAGCTTGAAAACGGGCTGCACGCGGACGTGTACGCCCTTGAAATCATCATCCCGGTCGCTTTCAGGGTGAATACCTACAACACCCACCTGTTCCGCACATGGCTGGTGGGAAAGGCACTCTCACAAGAGAAACGGCAGACATACGTGATGTTCATACAGAACGGAAAAGCCGGGTATTGCTGATTGCACATACCCCATAAGACAAGTAAACGGGTAGCACCACAAAAGGTGTCACCCGTTTACTTTTTCATGAAACCGCCTCACTCCAGCGGCTTGCGGTAGTTCGCTTCCAGTACCCCGCGCAGCCCCGTTTCCGGGTAAAGCACCTTCCCTCCCAAAAGTATGAAGGGCAACACGCGGTTGTTGCGGTATTCCTGCAAGGTGCGCCGGCTCACACGGAGCAGTTCCGACACCTCGCCGTCCGTCAGGTAACGTTCCCCGTCCAGCGGAGGACGGTAGCTTTCCAGAAATGCGGACAGCCATTTCGAGCCTTTGCGCATATCCTGCACCACAGAGGCTATCGGCTCGTCTTCCATCGTAAAAACATCGTTGTTCTCGTTCATCATAACTTCGGATTCAGTGGGTGAATAAATCAAATCATCTGCCGTGCGGATAGAGCGTGCCGACAAGCGGTATCAGCCGCTTCACCTCCTCTGGCTTGTAATAGAACCTGCGGTTTATCTGCGAGTAGCCGATAAGCCGCCTGTCACGCAGCGTCTGCAACGTGCGCGGGCTTATTCTCAACTGCCCGCAGACCTCCTCGCCCGTGAGCCATCTTTCCATGCGCCCCGTGTCGCTTTTGCGCCTCAGGGCGGCGACCTTCTCCGAGAGTGCGCCGAATGCCGCCACCATCATCTCGAAAGTCTTTTTCTCGATAGATACTATTTCCATATTCATGTCATTTAGAGTTTGCCGCAAAGGTAACGAAACGGCATACAAGACGTATCGTTTTCCGCTGAAAGGCTGCCTGTTGCGCCGTTTGACCGGGTTACGGAGCCATCTTCCGCAAAAATCTTACGTGAGTCACGTAGTGAGTTGTTAAAGCCCCTTTTGTTTATTGCCGAATTTTGTCGCAGAAACAAAAAGAAAGGACTGAACATGAAAGTGATAACAATGGAAAGTTCCGCCTACAAGGAGATGATGGCGCAGATTGCGAACATCGCAGGGTACATCCGCGAGGCAAGGGACGAGAAGAAACGGAAGCGGGAAACCGAAGACAAGCTGCTTGACACGGCACAGGCGGCGAAGATGCTCAACGTGAGCAAGCGCACCATGCAGCGTATGCGCACCGACCACCGTATCGAGTATGTGGTGGTACGCGGAAGCTGCCGCTACCGCCTTTCCGAGATACTGCGGCTATTGGAGGACAACACAGTAAGGAACGAGGAAGGGACAATAGACACCCTGTTCCACAACCACACGCTGCGCACGGGCGGCAAACCAAAAGGAAGGAGGACATAGGTCATGGAACTGCTCACACGAAACAACTTCGAGGGCTGGATGCAGAAGCTGATGGAACGGCTCGACCGTCAGGACGAACTGCTGCTGGCGATGAAGGCTGAGGGGAAACAGCCCACTATCACGGAAAGCATCCGCCTTTTCGACAATCAGGATTTGTGCATGTTGCTCCAGATAAGCAAACGCACCCTCCAACGCTACCGCAGCGTAGGCGCATTGCCCTACAAGACGCTGGGCAAGAAGACCTATTACAGCGAGGAGGACGTGCTGACATTCCTTTCCAACCATATCAAGGACTTCAAAAAGGAAGATATAGCCTTCTACAAGGCTCGTATCCATAATTTCTTTCATAAATAACCCATTAAAACATTTTTCAGATGGCAAAGAAAAAAGACGAAAAGGACGTGCTGGTAGTCCGTGACGAGAAGACAGGCGAGATCAGCGTGGTAGCCGGGCTGAACGCGGACGGCACACCCAAGCGCACCCCCGCAAAAGCGGAGAACGCGCAGAGTTTCCTGCAATTCGACCGACATGGCGACGTGCTGGACAACTTCTTCAAGAACTTCTTCCGGCAGTGCAAGGAACCCAGCCGCTTCGGTTTCTACCGCATTGCGGCAGACCAAGCTGAAAATCTCTTAGAGGTGATGAAGCAACTGCTGAAAGACCCCGAAGCGAACAAGGAGCTGCTCGCCCCTCACAAGGTGGACACCTCCGACTATGAGAAGAAGGTGCAGGAAGAGATGGCAGCACAACAGACAGAGAAACAAGAACCTCAAAAACAGGAGAACATGGAACAACGGAAAGAACAGCAACAGGACAAATCCGAACAGATGCAGGGCAAACGTGGCTACCAGCCCATCGACGAGAGTAAAATCAACTGGCAGGAGCTGGAGGACAGATGGGGCGTAAAGCGGGACAACCTTGAAAAGTCCGGCGACCTTACGAAGATGCTCAACTATGGCAAGTCCGACTTGGTAAAGGTCAAACCGACCTTCGGCGGCGAATCATTCGAGCTGGACGCCCGCCTCTCCTTCAAGAAGGACGGTGAGGGAAACATCAGCCTCGTGCCGCACTTCATCCGCAAGGAGCAGAAGCTGGATGAGTACAAGGAACACAAATTCTCCGACAATGACCGGAAGAACCTCCGCGAAACGGGCAATCTCGGTAGGGTCGTGGACATTGTGGACAGGGAAACGGGCGAGATCATCCCCTCCTACATCAGCATCGACCGCAAGACGAATGAAATCACGGACATTCCGGCAAGCAGGGTGCGCATCCCGGAGCGCATCGGCAAGACGGAAATCACCACGCAGGAGCGGGACATGCTCCGCGCCGGACTGCCCGTACGCGACAAGCTCATCGAGCGCAACGACGGCAGAAAGTTCGTCACCACCCTGCAAGTGAACGTGGAGCAGCGCGGCGTGGAGTTCGTGCCGGGAACCGGCAAGTCGCCCCGTACCGCACAGACACAGGAAACCAAAGGCGACACATCGAAAAGTCAGGCGCAGGGCGGGGAAAATGCCGCACAGACCAAGAAGGAGCAACGCCGCAACACGTGGACGAACGAGGACGGCAGCATCCGCCCCATCAGCAAATGGAGCGGCGTGAGCTTCACCGACCAGCAGAAAGCCGACTATGTGGCGGGTAAAGCCGTGAAGCTGGAGAACGTGACCGACAAGCAGGGCTTCCATGCCACGATGTATATCAAGTTCAACCCGGAGAAGGGACGCCCGTACCGCTACGACACGAACCCTGACAATGCACAGCAGGTTGCTCCGTCCAACGAGAGCCGCACGCAGGTGGCGGTGAACAACGATGGCAAGACCAACGAGGCTACAAAGAATCTGAGAGAGCCGTTGCAGAAAGGTCAGACCAACCCGAAGGACGCCCGCCAGCAACAGCAGCAGGAGAAGCCGCAGAAGAAAACGGGCAAGGGCATGAAAATGTAATCCCGTGTCCGCCACTGAATCCAAAATAAAATCCAAAGTATCAACAAAAAAGAAGAAGACATGAAGACAATCATTGCAGAAAAGCCCTCCGTGGCACGTGAAATCGCCCGCATCGTGGGCGCGACAAAGAGAGAGGAAGGATATTTCGAGGGAGGCGGTTATGCCGTGACATGGGCATTCGGACACCTCGTTCAGCTTGCCATGCCCGACGGCTACGGCGTGCGCGGATTTGTCCGTGACAACCTCCCGATTATTCCCGACACATTCACGCTCGTCCCCCGTCAGGTCAGGACGGAGAAAGGTTACAAGCCCGACAGCGGCGTGGTGTCGCAGATAAAAGTCATCAAAAGACTGTTCGACACAAGCGAACATATCATCGTGGCGACCGATGCCGGACGCGAGGGAGAGCTTATCTTCCGCTACCTCTACCACTATACGGGTTGCACCACTCCTTTCGTGCGCCTGTGGATCAGCTCTCTCACCGACAAAGCTATCCGCGAGGGACTGCGGAAACTCGAAGACGGCAGCAAATACGACAACCTCTACCTCGCCGCCAAAGCGCGGAGCGAATCCGACTGGCTCGTGGGCATCAACGGCACACAGGCGTTATCCATCGCCGCCGGACACGGCACGTATTCCGTGGGGCGGGTGCAGACACCAACGTTGGCTATGGTATGTGAACGCTACTGGGAGAACCGCCGCTTTACGTCCGAAGCATTCTGGCAGCTCCATATCGCAACGGACGGTTGCGACGGCGAAGTCGTGAAATTCTCATCCTCCGAGAAATGGAAAGAGAAAGAACCGGCGATGGAACTATATAATAAGGTAAAGGCGGCAGGTTGCGCCACTGTCACGAAAGCCGAGCGCAAGGAGAAGACGGAGGAAACTCCCTTGCTCTACGACCTGACCACGCTCCAGAAAGAAGCCAACGCCAAGCACGGCTTCACGGCGGAACAGACGCTTGAAATCGCGCAGAAACTCTACGAAAAGAAGTTGATAACCTATCCGAGAACGGGAAGCCGCTACATCCCCGAAGACGTGTTTGCCGAAATTCCCAAACTGCTCGCTTTCATCGGCACACAGCCCGAATGGAAAGACAAGGTGCGGGCAAAAGCCGCCCCGACACGCCGCAGCGTGGACGACGGCAAGGTGACAGACCACCATGCCCTGCTCGTCACGGGTGAGAAACCGCTCTTCCTCTCCAAAGAGGACAATACCATCTATCAGATGATTGCCGGGCGCATGGTCGAGGCATTCTCTGAGAAATGCGTCAAGGATGTGACCACTGTCACGGCGGAATGTGCCGGAGTGGAGTTTACCGTAAAAGGCAGCGTCGTGAAGCAAACCGGATGGCGTGCCGTCTATGGCGAGGAAAAAGAGGAAATTACCATCCCCGGCTGGCAGGAAGGCGACACGCTGACACCGAAAGGCTCGTCCATTACCGAAGGAAAGACCAAACCCAAGCCGCTGCATACCGAAGCCACCCTGCTCTCGGCAATGGAAACGGCGGGCAAGGAAATTGAGGACGACGCACTGCGGCAGGCGATGAAGGACTGTGGCATCGGTACTCCCGCCACACGCGCCTCCATCATCGAAACGCTTTTCAAGCGCGGTTACATGGAACGCTGCAAGAAGTCGCTTGTTCCCACCGAAAAAGGACTTGCCCTCAATTCCGTCGTCAAGACGATGCGCATCGCCGATGTTGCCATGACGGGCGAATGGGAAAAGGAGCTGGCGCGTATCGAGCGCGGGGAACTGTCCGACGACACCTTCCGCAAGGAGATAGAGGCGTACACACGTGAGATAACCTCCGAACTGATCTCGTGCGACAAGCTCTTCGGCAGCCGTGACTCCGGCTGCGCGTGTCCCAAGTGTGGCACGGGCAGGATGCGGTTCTACGGCAAGGTGGTACGCTGCGACAACACGGAGTGCGGACTGCCCGTGTTCCGGCTGAAAGCGGGACGCACCCTGTCCGACGATGAAATCAAAGACCTGCTCACCGAAGGGCATACCAAGCTGCTCAAAGGGTTCAAGAGCAAACAGGGCAAGAGTTTCGATGCTGTTGTCGCCTTTGACGGGGAATATAACACGACTTTTGTGTTCCCGGAGGCTAAAAAGGACAAGAAATTTTCAGGACGGAAGAAATAGTATTAACTTTGCCACTTGTTCAGAGTAATGAATTGTTCTTCGATACCGGATTACACTCATACTTTGGATTTAGTGGTGGCACTCGGAGGGATACCGAGTGCCTTTTTCTTCCTTTTTCCAACCGATTATCCCGTTAATTATCAATCCGCTAAATCCAAAGTAATGAACAACAAGAAGAAAAACGAGGGTCAGACCGACTTTTCCTATTACGGTCTGTACCTGCTGGACTATCTCCGCACGAACAAGTTTGAACAGGCTGACGACACCGCTTTCATACGGGAACGGGCCGACCGTGCCGCCGAAACGTATGAGAGGGCACGGCTTGAAGGCTATCCCGCCGATGGTGCGCAGGAACTGGCGATGGACACGCTGCTGCGCGGGCTGCATTATTCCCGTTACGCCATCCTCCGCGAAGTCGTGGAAAACGAGTTTGCCGATGAAGTGCCGGAAGAGAAGCGTGAAGCCTTTGTCCTGAAACTGCTGCCGCTTGTCGGCAACGTGTTCTCCGTCTATGACCTCTCGGATGACAATTTCGCCCTGTCTTCCGATTACGACCTGCTCTACACGGAGCTGACGGGAGCAACCGTCCTTTACTTAGACGAATATGGCGTTTAACCGCAAACAGAAACTGCGGGACAACATCGAGGCGATACGGACGGCATTCATCCTTGACAGGGAAAATAGGACAGCGACAACCGAAGAGCGTGCCATACTTCAAAGGTACTGCGGTTTCGGCGGTCTGAAATGTATCCTCAACCCTGCAAAGGAACTGACGGATGCCGTCCGGTGGGCGAAATCCGACCTCGAACTGTTCGCCCCGACGGTGGAGCTGCACAGGCTTATCCGTGAGAACAGCAAGGACGAAACAGAGTACAAGCGGTTTGTGGATTCGCTGAAAGCGTCCGTGCTGACCGCTTTCTACACCCCCAAAGAGATAACCGACACCATCGCGGACGTGCTGGCAGATTACAGCGTCCGCCCCGCCCGTATGCTCGAACCGTCGGCAGGTGTCGGCGTGTTCGTGGATTCCATGCTGCGGCACAGCCCCAATGCGGATGTGATGGCTTTCGAGAAGGATCTGCTCACGGGTACAATCTTGAGGCATCTCTATCCCGACCAGAAAATGCGCACCTGCGGTTTTGAGAAAATCGAAAGACCGTTCAACAATTATTTCGACTTGGCGGTGTCCAACATTCCGTTCGGTGACATTGCCGTGTTCGACGCGGAGTTTCAGCGGAGCGACTCTTTCGGCAGACGCTCCGCCCAGAAAACCATCCACAACTATTTCTTTCTCAAAGGACTGGATGCCGTGCGTGACGGCGGTATCGTGGCGTTCATCACCTCGCAAGGGGTATTGAATAGCACCAAGACCTCCGTGCGTAACGAGCTGTTCAGTCAGGCCAATCTGGTATCCGCGATACGCCTGCCCAACAACCTGTTCACGGACAACGCGGGCACGGAGGTGGGCAGTGACCTGATTGTCCTGCAAAAGAACCTCAGCAAGAAGGAAATGTCGCAGGACGAGCGGCTGATGACCGTGATACAGACGGACACGAAAACCGCCCTGACCGACAACGCCTATTTCATCCACCACCCGGAACGCATCGTGCATACGATGGCGAAACTTGACACAGACCCCTACGGGAAGCCCGCTATGGTTTATCTGCACGAGGGCAAGGCAGCAGGCATCGCCGGGGATTTGCGCCGTATGCTCGACGAGGATTTCCATTACAGGCTTGCCATGCGCTTGTATTCGGGTTCAATCCGGCAGGCAGGAACGGAAGAAAAAGTTGCCGTTCAAAATAAAGTAGAGCGTCCTGCCATAAAATTGGAAACAGTATCCTCGGCGCAGACGGTGGAAACTCCGACAGAAAAGCCGCAACCCGCAGATGAAAAGCCGGAGATAGAACCGCGCCCGCAATATTCCGCAGGCGTGCAGCTCACCCTGCTTGACCTCTGGGGGATGACGGAAGAGGTCAGCCAACCGAAAACCTCCAAAAAGAAAAAGACGGTGAAAAAGGCAGTTACGGCAAAGTCCACTCCGCCCAAACCGAAAGTCACGGTTACACCGACAGCTCCAACTGCAAAACCCGCAATGGAGAATAAGGAGGTGAAAGCGGAGAACACCGCCAAGCCTGCCGACCCGGACGACATCTATGCCACACTGGACTGGGATACCAATCCTCCCATCAACGGTTTCTATGAAATGATGATGGGTTTGACGCCGGAGCGTAGGAAAGAACTTCGGGAACTGGCAAGGCAGCATAACGAGAAACAAGTGGCGGAAAAGACGGAAGTGAAAGCCGTGCCGGAAACTTCCCGTGAGCAGCCACGACAGGAGGAAACACAGCCGGAGGCAGTCGCCGCACCTGCCGTTACAGATACCCCATCGGAAGCGGTGGGGACTTTCCTTTTCCCCGACATCGAAGCGGAAAAGCCGAAGGAGGAAGTCGTGGACCTTTCTCCGCGTGCCTACCACCGCACGCCGGAGATGCACCTGCGCGAAGGGTCGCTGGTGGCTGACCGGGGGCGTCATAACATCGGCTACCTGAAAGACATCACGCCATACGGGGCGACATTCCAGCCGCTCGACCTGAAAGGATACCAGAAGGAAAAGGCGTTGTTGTATGTGTCGCTGCGTGACGCCTACGAGCGTCTGTACCGTTATGAATCGCTCCGGCGCGAGGCAAATGTTCCGTGGCGAGAGCATCTGAATACCTGTTACGATGAGTTTGTCATGCGCTACGGCAACCTCAACGCCAAGCAGAACGTGAAGTTAGTGATGATGGATGCGGGCGGGCGCGACATCCTTTCGCTGGAACGGATGGAAAACGGAAAGTTCGTCAAGGCGGACATCTTCGAGCATCCTGTTTCCTTCGCGGTGGAGAGCCATGCCAACGTAGGCTCTCCCGAAGAAGCCCTGTCTGCGTCGCTCAACAAATATGGTACGGTCAATCTCGACTATATGCGGGAGATAACCGACAGCACGGCGGAGGATTTGCTCACTGCCCTGCAAGGGCGCATCTACTACAATCCGCTCGTGACCGGTTACGAAATCAAAGACCGTTTCATCGCCGGAAATGTCATAGAGAAAGCGGAACGCATAGAGGCATGGATGGGTGACAATCCCGAAAATGAGCGTATGCCGGAGGTGAAGCAGGCGTTGGAGGCTCTGAAAGATGCCGAGCCGCAGCGCATCGCCTTCGAGGATCTGGACTTCAATTTCGGGGAACGCTGGATTCCGACGGGTGTCTATGCCGCCTACATGAGCCGGCTGTTCGACACGGAGGTGAAAATCGCCTATTCCGCAAGCATGGACGAGTTTTCGGTGGTGTGCGGCTACCGCACCATGAAAATCACGGACGAGTTTCTGGTGAAGGGGTATTACCGGAACTATGACGGTATGCACCTCCTAAAACACGCCCTGCACAACACCTGCCCTGACATGATGAAGTCCATCGGCAAGGACGAGCATGGCAACGACATCAAGATGCGCGACAGCGAGGGAATACAACTCGCCAACGCCAAGATTGACGAGATACGAAACGGCTTCTCCGAATGGCTCGAAGAGCAGTCGCCGCAGTTCAAGGAGCGGCTTGTGACGATGTATAACCGCAAGTTCAACTGTTTCGTGCGCCCGCGCTACGACGGCTCCCATCAGACCTTTCCCGACCTCAACCTGAAAGGGCTGGCAAGCCGGGGTATCAAGAGCGTCTATCCCTCACAGATGGATTGCGTCTGGATGTTGAAACAGAACGGCGGCGGAATTTGCGACCACGAGGTGGGAACCGGTAAGACGCTGATAATGTGCATCGCCGCGCATGAGATGAAGCGTCTGAATTTGGCACACAAGCCGATGATTATCGGGCTGAAAGCCAACGTTGCGGAGATTGCAGCCACCTATCAGGCGGCATATCCCAACGCACGTATTCTGTACGCTTCGGAGAAGGACTTTTCGACCGCCAACCGTGTGCGCTTCTTCAATAATATAAAGAACAACGACTACGATTGCGTCATCATGTCGCACGACCAGTTCGGCAAGATACCGCAGTCGCCGGAATTGCAGCAGCGCATCCTGCAAGCAGAGCTTGACACGGTGGAGGAAAACCTCGAAGTGCTACGGCAGCAGGGAAAGAACGTGTCGCGGGCGATGCTGAAAGGATTGGAGAAGCGCAAGCACAACCTTGAAGCGAAGCTGGAGAAGGTGGAACACGCCATAAAGTCACGCACGGACGACGTGGTGGATTTCAAGCAGATGGGCATCGACCACATCTTCATAGATGAGAGCCACCAGTTCAAGAATCTGACTTTCAACACGCGCCACGACCGTGTGGCGGGATTGGGAAACAGCGAGGGAAGCCAGAAGGCACTTAACATGCTCTTTGCCATACGCACCATACAGGAGCGCACAGGAAAAGACTTGGGTGCGACCTTCCTCTCCGGCACGACTATCAGCAACTCACTGACTGAATTGTACCTGCTGTTCAAGTACCTGCGCCCGAAGGAGCTGGAACGGCAGGACATAAGGTGTTTCGACGCTTGGGCGGCGATATTTGCCAAGAAGACGACGGATTTTGAATTTAACGTGACGAACAATGTGGTCCAGAAGGAGCGTTTCCGCTACTTCATCAAAGTGCCGGAGCTTGCCGCCTTCTATAATGAAATCACGGACTACCGCACGGCGGAGGATGTGGGCGTTGACCGTCCTGCCAAGAACGAGATACTGCACCATATACCGCCCACGCCGGAACAGGAGGACTTCATACAGAAACTGATGCAGTTCGCCAAGACGGGCGATGCCACCTTGTTGGGCAGGCTGCCGCTTTCGGAAACGGAAGAAAAGGCGAAGATGCTCATCGCCACGGACTATGCCCGGAAAATGGCACTCGACATGCGCATGATAGACCCGAATTACGAAGATCATCCCGACAACAAAGCGAGTCACTGTGCCAAGATGATCGCGGAGTATTATCAAAAATACGACGCCCAGAAAGGCACGCAGTTCGTTTTCTCTGATTTGGGGACATACCAGCCGGGCGACGGGTGGAACGTCTATTCGGAAATCAAGCGCAAACTGACGGAGGACTACGGTATACCGCCAAGCGAGGTGCGCTTCATTCAGGAGTGCAAGACCGACAAGGCGCGGAAGGCGGTGATAGACGCCATGAACGCCGGGACGGTGCGTGTGCTGTTCGGCTCTACCTCTATGCTCGGAACGGGTGTGAACGCCCAGAAACGGTGTGTGGCTATCCATCATCTCGATACGCCGTGGCGACCGTCCGACTTGCAACAGCGTGACGGACGCGGAGTTAGGGCAGGTAATGAGATTGCCAAACATTTCGCCGGGAACAACGTGGATGTAATCATCTACGCGGTGGAGAAGTCACTGGACAGCTACAAGTTCAACCTCCTGCACTGCAAGCAGACTTTCATAAGCCAGCTCAAAAGCGGTGCGATGGGTGCGCGTACCATCGACGAGGGGGCAATGGACGAAAAATCGGGCATGAATTTCTCGGAATACATGGCGTTGCTCTCCGGCAATACCGACCTGTTGGACAAGGCGAAACTGGAAAAGCGGATCGCATCGCTCGAAGGGGAACGCAAGTCGTTCAACAAGGGCAAGCGTGATTCGGAGTTCAAGCTGGAGTCAAAGACCGGCGAGTTGCGCAACAACACGGCTTTCATAGATGCCATGACGGAGGACTGGAACCGCTTCCTGTCGGTGGTGCAGACCGACAAGGAGGGCAACCGCCTTAATATAATAAAGGTGGACGGAGTGGATTCCGCCGATGAGAAGGTCATCGGAAAGCGTTTGCAGGAGATAGCCAAGAATGCCACGACCGGAGGGTTGTACACGCAGGTCGGTGAACTTTACGGTTTTCCGATAAAGGTGGTGAGCGAAAGGATACTCAAAGAGGGATTGGAGTTCACCGACAACCGCTTCGTGGTCGAGGGGAACTACAAGTACACCTACAACAACGGGCATCTGGCGATGGCTGACCCGTTGGCCGCCGCCCGCAACTTCCTCAACGCGATGGAGAGGATACCCTCCATCATCGACCAGTACAAGGCGAAGAACGAGGTGCTGGAGATGGAGATACCGCAGTTACAGGAGATAGCGGGTAAGGTGTGGAAGAAGGAGGACGAGCTGAAGCAGTTGAAGTCCGAACTTGCCGCCCTTGACCGAAAAATTCAGCTGGAGCTTGCGCCACCCACGCCCGAAGTCGCAGAAAAGGAGAATGAAGGGCAACAGCTCAAGCCGGAAGCGGAAGATGTGAGGAACAGGCAGGCGCAATATCCCGAAAATGCACCGCCGCAGATACGCAGTCCGGCGGATAGTATCGTTGCCAACCATGTCATAATCGGGCGTCCGGGACTGTATGCCAAGGAGGAAACCCGGTCCAAAGGATTGAAAATATAACCTAAGGAATTTTATCTGAAGTATTAATAAGGGCTATCCCAAAAGGTCTAAAAGTAAATTTTATCCTTTCTGCAAGTATCTATAGGATGGCAACTGCATTTTTTTCTTTTTGGGCAGCCCTTATTAAAATTTATTCTTATTTTAGGTTATATACATTCATGTCCATTTATGTAAAAAATTCCTGCTGACCTTGTTTATGTCTTGTCAGTCACCATTTGCAAAACCATATTTGACCCTCAAAGAGGCTGAATTTGATAAGTAACTTGCTACATACTCATAATAAGGAGCTAAATAGAACACGAATGGGAAATACACAAATGCTAAACTAAAGAAGATATTGGCCAAAATAAACGCTATACCGAGAGAGAAACTTGATTTTTCAACTTCCTAAAACGGTGTTGTTCAAACATTTCTACTTATTTGTACTTGCCAGTTGAACCTACGCTTCCCTAATAAAATGTCTATGGTAAAAAGTTAAAAAATCCTCCCACTTTTGTTAGATATATTTTTTTGTGTAATTTTGTAATCGTTATGCGGCAGTAATAATATACATATTAATACGAGTTAGTAATCCTGTAGTTCTCATATGCTACGAGGAGGTATTAAAAGGTGCGTTTCGACAATGCATCTACTGTAGTATATTATTGCTTAATCCAAATGAATATTATAAATTTAGGAATTCTTGCGGGTCAGCGGATTTTCCGGGTTGGCAAGCTTTCTTTTAAGCGCTGTCTCTTATACACATCTCCGAGCCCACGAGACTAGCGCTCATCT
>ENA-OZGR01000064-OZGR01000064.1-human-gut-metagenome-genome-assembly--contig:-NODE-64-length-75098-cov-10.958810_pt1 | contig 75098 bp, 67 predicted proteins | sample MGYA00244660_ERZ653666 | MGnify/ENA primary metagenome ERZ653666 (study PRJEB26926, sample SAMN06165280) | human gut metagenome | biome: ENVO:00009003; feature: ENVO:2100002; material: ENVO:00002003...
CGAGATGAGCGCTAGTCTCGTGGGCTCGGAGATGTGTATAAGAGACAGCGTTTAGTCCGCGTCGTCCGCGTATCCTTATTGATTTACCTTCACATTATTCCATTCAGATGACGGGATAATTGACTTGTCATACTCACCATCTTTCGCTTTAATATTCAGATTCTCAAATTTGAAATTCGTCAGTTTGTACTGCTCGGATGCACTTACGTTGAAAAATACGTCACATTCAAAGTCTATATTACGCATTGTTACATGGTCCGAGTAAGACATCGGAATATCTTTACGGTCTTTCAGATCAAAGAACTGAGTCCATGGTTTGATGTATAGGAAGCTTTTGGCATTTCCTTTAATATCCTCCACAAGGATATATTCATAATTTTGGGGAGTATCGGCACGCATCTTCAACCACAACAGACGGCTTGCCTGATTGATGGTACAACGACGGAGAATGATATTACGGTTATGGATAGACTCGCTACCGCAAGTCAGTGCACTATGGCAGAAACCGTACGTACAATCTTCTATAATAATATTAGTGTTACTTCCGTTGTTAGAATCCTTATCAGCCCAGGGGCCTTTTCCACCTTTAAGAGCAATAGCATCATCGTTTACAGAGAGATAGCAGTTCTTAACCAACACATTGTTGCATACATCAATATCTATGGCATCCGTGCTGGGTGCCTTAACAGGAGCAGCCGGAGAGAAAATATATAGGCCTAATAGCTTCACATTGTTACATTTGTAAATGTGTGTCGTCCAGAAAGGAGAGTTGATGAGGCGTACACCGGAAAGCTGTACATCATTGCTATTGGAAATGTGCACCAGGCGCGGACGCAACTCATCCATATTCGTGCATTTCGGAATAACGGTGCGGCGCAACCAGAAAGATTTCCAATAGCGTAATCCGTTGCCATTGATGGTTCCCTTACCGGAAATGGTGAAACCATCTACTTTGTCGGCATTAACCAGTGCGGCAAAGTATTTAAGTGATTGCCCCTCGATGCGGGTATTGATTATAGGGAAGTTGCTGATATCATCGCTACCCTTCAAAACAGCTCCTTCTTCCAGATAAAGGTGTGTTTTAGGCTTGAAAAAGAGTGCACCGCTCAGATAGGTACCTTTCGGGATGATGATCACACCGCCACCTTTGGATGATGCCTGGTCGATAACCGTCTGAATTTTCTCTGTTTGAAGTAAGGTGCTGTCATTCACCACACCATGATCAGTAATCTTATATTTACCGCCAAGGGTTTCGATATTTACAATTTCGTTCTGTCTGAACCAGTCGGGAATAAGGGTACCATCGGGAAATTTCTCTTGTCCAAAAGATGGCAGGCAGAAAAGCAAACTACATATTAAAGTTACGAATTTCATGGTCTTTATCATTAATTGAGTTAATAGTGTCTTGATCGGATCGATTTATCCGTTTGCAAAAATAGAGATTAAAATCTACATACTGCTCATGCGGATAAGCCCATTTCCTAAGTTATTTGTTGGTTTATATAGGCTTTTTGATTCTTCCTTTCCATACAGAAAGGAAGTTAACTCGTCAACTTTTCCTCTATCCGAACTTTTGGAAAAAGCAATAATCAGAAGTCTGCTTTTTCCGTAATACACATGGACTGTCCGTTGACGGGATGGGTGAACTCTATGGATTCAGCGTGCAGATAGAGCCTTTTGTCCTTCTTTCCATAAAGCTCGTCGCCTATGATGGAGCAATGCAGTCCTGACGGATGTGCCGCATGCACGCGAAGTTGGTGAGTACGTCCGGTATGGGGATAAAAGGCTATACGTGTATATTTATCTGTACGTTCGAGAACCTGATAATAAGTGATGGCAGGCTTGCCATATTGTGTGTCTACCATTTGTCGGGGGCGGTCCAATGGATTGGGGCAAAGCGATAGTTCAATAGTGCCCTCATCTTCCGGGACGATGCCATCGAGTAAGGCTATGTACTTCTTTCGGATACTACGATTCTTGAATTGTGCCTGTAAGTGTTGGTGCGTCTTCTTATCTTTGGCAATGATTAAAAGTCCCGATGTAGCCATATCCAACCTATGTACGATCATGGGACCCTCTGCTTCCGGATAAGCTTCTCTTGCCAGGTCGTATATGGATGTTTGTCTTTCTTTTCCGGGTACTGAAAGCATTCCGGCAGGCTTATTAATAATCAATAGCCATTGGTCTTCATAAACTATATTTAATTTTTCATTGCCTCGTTCCGCCTCCTGTTGCATAGGATTTGCTTCTACCTCCAATCCCTGCAACATGTGCCGGAGAATTGGTTCGCATTTGCCCTTACAGGCTGGATAGTAATAACCGTGATGCCGTACTTCGTTTCTGGGAGAATTACCCCACCAGAATTCGGCCATGGCTATCGGTTTCCAATGATGCAGATAGGCTTGTTGTAACAATTTAGGAGCGGCACATTCACCCGCACCGGCAGGAGGAGTCTTATGTACGGTTTGCTCGAATATGTCGCATAAAGTTATCACTTCTCCCCGGTAGTTCAACATTCTGAATTGTTCGAATAGTTGTTGTTGCAAGGCGGCAGAGCGGACTTTACGTTCTGCTTTCAGCTCCTGTATTTGCTTTTCCCAATTACCTGCTTCTACTTGCAAGGAGGCTATCTTATCTTTCCAGGAGCGTTCCAACCGTTTATATTCTGCCTTCTGGAACTGGCTCTCTCGTATCAGATCAGCTTCTTCTTTTGCATCAAGCTGACCTGTCTTTCTGAGCAATTCTCTTTTATCTTTTGCTTCTTTCAATTGTATCTTGGCAATTGACAATGCATCTTGTGCAGATTGGGTGGTTTGGGTAAGATTTGATCGTAGGTCAATATATTTCTTATCCTCTTCCAACCGGTGGATACGACGGTTGATAGCGGATATGTTTTCTTCTTCTATTTTGAAGAAGCCTTGAGGTTGCAATAAATCGTACACAGGAGGTACAAAATACGGATGTATATTCTTCCCGGCTAATATGCCCGAAAAGGCGGTTAAATAACCTATGCTTCCATCTTCGGTTTGCACTATCAGCACTCCGAACATTTTCCCCTGGCTTAATTCCTCTTGCCAGTCGCTTTGCTTGCTGAGGTAGTTTTGTACCTCTTCCGCCGCCATTACACACAATGGATGAGGAGTATAACAGAAAGGGTAAGTAAACCTTTCCGGAAGTGGAATATCGCTGATTGAAGTAGTAAAACGGTGCAACATAATGGTGCAAAGATACTACATTCTTTGGGTATCTGTGAAGTTATCCGGCAGAAAAGAATTCCTCGCTTTCATTATGGTAGGGTAGGAGGAAAGTGAAACGGCTTCCTTTTCCAATCTCTGAAGCCACACTAATCTTCCCACCGAGTTTTTCCGCAATTACCATGCTGATGGAAAGTCCCAGACCCGTGCCTTGAACAAATTCATCTTGTTTGTAGAAGCGTTCGAATATCATTCGTTGCTCTTCTTTCGGAATACCTTTGCCGGTATCTTCTACGTAAATGGAGACTTCGTATGTTGAAAAATCAATTTCATAGCCCAGTTTGATGTATCCTGATTTGGTAAATTTAGTGGCATTATTCAGGAAGTTAGTCATTATCTGGCTGAGGCGGTTCACGTCCGTATTGATGAAGAATGCGGCATCGGGCACTTCTTTGATGAACTCTATTTCCTTGGGTATCAATAAGGAATGTGTCAAATACATACTATCCACCCAATTATTCAGATTACACGTTGAATAGGAGAAAGTCATGTTGCCCGATTCGATACGGGAGAGTTCCAGTATATCATTGATGAGTTTCAGAAGCAATTCGCAATTCGTGTTGATAGTATTGATGAAGTCAGCTTTTTCTTCATCGGGGAGATCGTCTTCGCTGACAAGTAAGTTGGAGAACCCCACAATTGCATTCAGTGGAGTACGTATTTCATGGCTCATATTGGCGAGGAAAGATTGCTTCAGTTCTGCCTCTATCGCCAGGTCTTTTGCTCTCATGAGTTCCTCTTCTTTGTCCTTGAAGTGTTGTACATTGGTGATTAAGCCTATAATGGAGGCCGTTTCCGCCATTGCCTCCGTGGGATTGACATAACGGAGTTCATACCAGATATACCCTTTACCATTAAAGTTGCACCGGCATTGGGTGTGCGTTTTGGAATCCGGTTGGTTTTTCACATGATAAAACGTGTTCAACACATCCACTCTGTCTTCCGGATGTATCGCTTCGGCCATTTCTTGTAGGGTGAAGGCACGGAAAGGCATATCCAGATGCTCAAAGAATTCTTTATCACAGATGAAAGCATTTGTTTTCTCTATGTATTTCCAGGCATAGATGTTGCTCTTTTCGAGTGATAGCGATAATAATTCCTTTTCCCTGGTTAGTTCCCTTTGGGCGGTGCGCTTTCTTTTAGACTCTCTGACATAGAGAAGTAGCGGATAGATGATGAAAAAACAAATAGAAGAGAGAGCCAGAACAATGATACAAATAAAAAGAGGTTTGTACTTGGCTTGGAAAGGTATCTTGATTACAATATAATCTTGTGGATGTTCTTCAACTTCAACATTGATTTCTGTTTTCTGAATATCTTGGGGTTCAGCGTACTGGGGTTCTACCGCATGCATCTTTGTAAATAGGACAAAGAAGATCAGAATAATCGAAACTCTTTTCAGTAGCTGATAGCGTTTTTTCATAGCTGAAGAATAACTCATTTTGCAAATGTACATGAATATTTTTAATTCTTGCACAAATAAATAAAAATGTGAGAATTAACTCGTTTTATGTCCGAATAGCAGATTCTGTTCATCTTAAAAAAAGACTATTTTAATGTAAATCTTATTTTTTTATTTTATATACTGATTTTTCGCAATTCACGGTTTAGCCAGATAGTAACATTGGTGGTCGTATAAATGTCCATCGTAGGTTAACTCGGCCTGATGGAGAGTGCCTTCATAGATAAAACCGTGGCGTTTCAAAACCTGTTGCGAGCGCTCGTTATGGGGATAGCAATTTGCGGTGATGAGGTTTAGTTGGAGGGTGTTGAATCCGTAATCGAGAACAGATTGCACCGCTTCTGTCATGTAGCCCTTTCCCCAATGGGATTCATCGAGCCAGTATCCCAGCATGCGTGCTTGAGGGTTTTCACGCTTGGGATCTGGGATGATGCCGACTGAACCGATCAAACGTCCGTCTTCTTTTAGGATGATAGCCCATATCCCGGACTGGGATATAAATACGGAACGAAGGATTTCTTGTGATTCTTCTAAGGAACCATGAGGTTTCCAGCCGGCATTGTTTCCTATATTTGGGTTTTGGCAGCATTTAAAGAAGGCTTCCGCATCACTTTCCCGGAAGGGGCGTAATAGTAGCCGTTCCGTTTCAATCGGAGCATCCGGTTCATTACCGGTTTCTTCCTTCCTGTATACACATTCCACTCGATTGCCATCCGGATCGAGTATGACGCTTTCGAAATATCCATCGCCCGAAGTCCGCGGTTCGCCGGCTATGGTATACCCCTCGCTACGGAGTTGTTCAGTAGTGCGGAGAACGTCTTCTTTGCTTTGGAAAGAGAGAGCACAGTGCGTGAGTCCCAACTTGTTCTCTTCTATTGGAGTGTTTTGCACATCTGTGCGGCTCATTAATTCTAATGCCGCGCCATCATCAAAATAGATGAAATAGGACTCGAAACCCTTTTTCGGATTGATGTATTTTTCATTGCTTGTTCCGTTAAAGTAGCGGATATAAAACTCTCTCAATTCTTCCAGACGAAAAGTCCAGATGGCGATATGATGTATTTTCATGCGATATATATAATAGTTTGAATATCTGTTCTTTGTAGTTAATTAAAAACTACTTTTCATGCAAATATAATGATTATTCCTTATAAAAGCCTACCTTTGCGCCCTAATTAAAAGAAATGATGACATTTAAACAGATGAATATTTCGGAGCCGGTGTGCCGTGCGCTCCTTGAAAAAAACTATTCTACTCCTACTCTTATACAAGAACAAGCCATACCGGAAGCCCTGACAGGGCGTGATCTATTAGGACTGGCTCAAACCGGAACCGGTAAAACGGCGGCATTTGCCATACCTATCATAGAACAATTGCTTGCCGACCCCACATCTCAGCAGAAAGGTGCTCCACGTAAGATTCGTGCTCTTATCCTTACTCCAACGCGTGAGTTGGCAATCCAGATTGATGAATCGCTGGCAGACTATACACGATATACCACGTTGCGCCATACCGTTATTTTCGGTGGGGTAAAGCAGAAGTCGCAAACCGATGAATTGCGTGCCGGAACGGATATCCTGACGGCTACTCCCGGTCGTTTGCTCGATCTGATGTCACAAGGATTTATCCGCCTCGACCATGTGCGGCACTTCGTGCTTGACGAAGCTGATCGTATGCTCGATATGGGATTCATCCATGATGTGAAGCGCTTGTTGCCTAAGCTCCCGCCCAAGAAGCAAACCTTGTTCTTTTCGGCTACCATGCCTGATAGTATTGACCGCCTGGCTAAAAGTTTATTGCGCAATCCGGCGAGGGTGGAAGTCACTCCGGCATCCAGCGTAGTGGAAATAATCAGCCAGTCCGTCTATCGTGTGGAAAAGCCTCAGAAGAAGGAACTGCTGGCACAACTATTACTCGGAGAGGCCGGACATCAGGTACTTGTATTTTCGCGTACCAAACATGGGGCGGATAATATAGCGCGCTATTTATCACGTCGTGGCATCACTTGTGAAAGTATCCATGGAGATAAGTCGCAAAATTCCCGCCAGCGTGCATTGAGTAATTTCAAGGAAGGTCGTTCCAATGTAATTATCGCTACGGATATTGCGGCACGCGGTATTGATATCAAAGGTTTGGATTTGGTTCTCAACTACGATTTGCCCGATGTGCCGGAAACCTATGTTCATCGTATCGGACGTACGGGACGTGCAGGTTGTGAGGGACGTGCCATTGCCTTTTGTTCGGGTGAGGAAGTGCCGATGTTGCGTGAGATAGAGAAACTTACAGGTATCAAACTGGAGCAACGGAAACATGATTTACCGCCTTTGGAGGAGACGAAAACAACTCCGGTTGCCAATGTTGCACGAAAGGTACAAGCGAAAGCACCGGCAGAGAAGCAACAAGGCAAGCAGAACAATAAGAGGCGGGAGGGTAGAAAGCCTGCCGAACCCTTGAAGAATACTCAGCAAGCAACGGTTGTTGCTGAAAAGCCCAAACGTCATAATCGTCCGACGAAACCGATATTAGCTCGGGAATCGCAACAAAAGCAATCGGCGGATAAAACGGAGCAAGCATCCAGTCGTCCGGCAAAGTTGCGTTCGCGTTATGAAAATTATGAATGATTGGCTATAGTTTATCTAAACGCTTAAAGTTGTATTTCTTAATAAATTAACTTGTAAAATAAATTAGCTTTTATGCTTCTTGTTTTGTTCGAAAAGAAGAAAAAAGGTGATAGTTAAGTACATAGAAAATCTTTTTTATTCTTTTAAAAGTTTGTATATTAGCGCCTTGAAGATACTCGAAAATGTATTTTATTTTTGTTTTAAGTGTCTCTAACCCTAAGGTGTAAAAAGTAATATGATCGAAAAGAACAAGAGTTTAAGTGTATTTCTCCTTCATTTCTTAGAGCGTTTAAATGGATGTGAATCCATTGAAAAGAAAATCACGGAATCATTGACGGATATTTGTACTTTCTATAAGTTTAAAAAAGGATTTGTCTATCAGACCGATGGTTTTCGTTATTTCTTCCTGAAAGAAACGGTTGGAAATGAAGACCATTCTCTGAAGCGTCGCTTTGAGATGAGTGAAATGACCAAAATACATTCCGATCGTATGAAGGTCAAGAACCGTCCTTTTTATGCCAGTAGAAATGATGACAATTCCTTAGTTGACATTGACGTTCTTGATTTTCATAAAACAGATTCCTTGCTGGTCCGTCAGTTTGAAGATAGTGAAGGAAAGATTATCGGGTTTGTTGGATTTGCTGATAGGGAGGACACAACTCCTTTCACGGATGAGGAATTGCAAGCCATTTATCTTCTGCTGGGGGCGCTTTCTAAAGAAGTGGCCGTTCGTGAGTATAAAGAACGGGAAGTGCGGGCAAGCAATACGCTGGGTAGCATCATGAACAATATGGGAGTCGACATTTATGTGAACTCTTTTGATTCTCATGATATGTTGTATGCCAATGCGTCTATGGCGGCTCCGTATGGTGGTATTAAGCATTTTGAAGGAAAGAAGTGCTGGCAGGCCCTTTATACCGATAAAACGGGCGAATGTGAGTTTTGTCCTAAAAGACACTTGATCGACGAAAACGGTCTACCTACTAAAGTTTATTCCTGGGACTATCAACGCCCGTTCGATCAATGTTGGTTTCGTGTATTCAGTGCGGCATTTCCCTGGATAGACGGTCAGATGGCACATGTCATTACCAGCGTCGATATCGATCATCAGAAAAAGATAGAAGAGGAATTAAGGATAGCCAAGGATAAGGCCGAAAATTTGGATCGCTTGAAGTCCGCCTTTCTGGCTAACATGAGTCATGAGATTCGTACTCCGTTGAATTCCATAGTCGGTTTCGCAAGTATGCTTGTTGAGGAGGAAGATAAAGAAGAGCGTCAAGGCTATATTGAAATCATGCAAGAGAACACGGAATTGCTCTTACAATTGATATCCGACATTCTGGATTTATCCAAGATAGAGGCGGGAACGCTCGATTTCAACATGGGATATTTGAATATCAGGGACTTCTGTGAAGATATATTGCGTGGTTATGAAATCAAGGAAGATAAGCCTGTACCGGTTGTGCTGGCTTCCGGTCTGCCCGATTATCGTATCTATACGGATAAGAAACGTCTGATGCAGGTCATTACCAACTTTATAAATAATGCTCTGAAATTTACCAGTAAGGGGCAGATCACTCTGGAGTACCATTTTAAAGAGGGTACCAATGAAATAGAGTTCTCGGTTACGGATACGGGTATTGGCATTGCACCCGATGCGGTGGGGCAGGTTTTCGATCGATTTGTGAAACTGAACACATTCTCCAAAGGCACCGGCTTAGGGTTGTCCATCTGCCGGAGTATCGTGGAGCACCTTGGTGGTACGATTGGCGCCGAATCGGAAGTAGGAGTCGGGAGTCGTTTCTGGTTTACGCATCCTTGCGCGGAATCGGCCTGATTATGGAGTAGTCTATTATTTATGAACTAAATTTATAAGCTAATGAGAAACAAAACGTGGAAGTATCTGGTTGTTACATCTGCAATATTCGTGTTATCAGCTTGTGGCGGAGGCACAAAAAAGCAAGTAAATGAGGATGTAAGTATGGATAGTGTAAATGGGGTGTGCGATGGCCTGAAGACATTGCAACTGGATGAAGTGAAAGTTACCTGGATACAGGATAATGCGAAAGAGCGCCTGATGGAAAGAACGCTTTTCGCGGATGCTGACGATAGTCTAATAGAGAGTTTGAAACTACAAGGCGGAATACCTTCGTCCATGAGTGCTTTTCTGGTGGAAACGGGTGGAATCCGAATCCTGTTCGATACGGGCATGGGAGCACCGGATAGCCGTTTGCTATCGGGCTTGGCTTCTTTGGGAGTTACCCCTTCCGATATTAAATATTTGTATCTTACCCATTTCCATGGCGATCACATCGGTGGAATGATGAAAGGGGATAGTGTTGTGTTTCCTGATGCTGAAGTGTATGCATCAAAAGTGGAATATGATGCCTGGCTCAAGATGCCTGCCGACAGGAATGTCCAAGTTGTGAAAACGATGAATGCTTATAAAGACCGTTTGCATCTGTTTGAGTTCGGAGAAACATTGCCGGGCAATGTCGTTGCGATGAATGCTGAGGGACATACTCCCGGGCATACCGTGTTCCGGGCGAACAAATTGTTGGTGATTGCCGATCTTATCCATGGAGCCGCCCTTCAGTTGGAGCATCCCGAAATCTGCGCTACGTATGATATGGATAAGGAGAAAGCGGTGAAATCACGTAAGTATTTCCTTCAATACGCCAAAGACAATGGTTTGACGATGGCAGGTATGCATTTGCCGGCTCCGGCATTCAAATAGTATTTTCCAAATTGGTATTAACAGGGGGTGTTTCTTCACCCTCTTTTGATTTTTCCAAAGTTTTCGGACGCTTCATAGGCGAGGGCTTCTTTCCGTATTTACGTTCTTTTTCCCAAGCGGCTTTCCGGGCTTGGTATGCTTCGTATTGTTTTTCTAAATAATTGTCGGCCATGGTGTAATCGTTTAAAATAAAGTTGCTTATCGTTGGGTAGGCAATGAGAACTCTTGCCAGTCGTACTCCTGTCCGTTTTCATCGGCTACGGCAACGCGTATGATGACTTCTCCCGTCTTTATCCGTTCTCCGGCATTGATGCTGGCGGTATATTTCACACCTTCATGAGGCTTAATCTGCTCTATCATGACCGAGGGTGAAATATAGATACGCTTCATGCCCGTGATTTCGGCCACTACCGGTACTACGTTGAAAGCTGTTCTGTTTCCTTCGTTTATGATTTCGAAGATCACTTTACAATTTTCGCCTGAGTTGATTGTATGGTCGCGATTGGTGTCAATGAAACGTATATTATGTATTCTCAGATTCTCGATAGCTGATGAATATTGGGGTTGGAGTCTGGAAGGTTGAGTCCTTTCTACCCGGTAGCTATATTCTTCTGTCTGCTTGGGGGCGGTAGCGGCATTTGCGATGGCTGCTCCGGCGATGGTTCCGACGATGGTACCAATGGCGGACCCCCGGTAGCCACCTCTCCATCCCCTGTTACTTTCGCCAATGAGGCCTCCGATGGCGCCTCCCACATTTCCTCCGATGGATGCTCCGGCCAACACCGCGCCCGGGTCACCTGCCGCCATACGATTAGTGCTACATCCGCTACATAGCATGGCTAATGCTAATATTCCTATGAAATATGTAGTAATTCGTTTCTTCATATCTGAATCCTATTTAGTATATATATGTGCATTAGAATTTTGTAAAGGTATGGATAAAATTTTATTTGCTGAAATACGGCTTCTTAATATTTCTATTTAAAGCATGTTGTATAATAATATAGTTTTTTCTTTTTTTGCTAAAGACTAACAGAGTAAATATTTACAGGCCGCTTATGTTTTGGGATACTTATTATATTCAGATTGTGGTTCAGCTGCAATGGAATATGAGTTTTCTTGAAAATTATATTTTCTGATATTGTTATTCGTCGAATAATCTTCCGACGAATTATCACTCCACTGTTCACATTGGCGAATTACCGTTTCTAAAGCATTTGCCGCTTCTTCTGGTGGATATTTATACTTTTTTAGAAGCCGTTTAATCATCTTTCTCATTCCTGCTCTTGCTGATTCTTTTTTTTGCCAATCGATAGTACGATTTTTACGGAGTTCTTCTGTTAATTCTTTAGTCATTGCAATTAATTGTTCATTAGTATAGAAATCGTGTACAGCTCTTGGTTGTGTCAAAGCATCATAAAAAGACTTTTCTTCGGCAGTAAGTCCCAATTCATTTCCTTCAATTTCTGATTGAGAAATTTCAGCTGCAAGTTTTAGTAACTCTTGAATAACTTCTTCATTTGAAAGTAAACCTTTTAGATAATTTGATAGTGATTGGTTAAGCATATCAGAAAACTTTTCGGCTTGAACCAGATTTGTTTTCTGATAGATTTTTACTTTTTCAGCTAAGAGTTTCTTTAATAATTCAATGGCGATATTCTTTTCTTTCATTTTAGATATTTCATCCAGAAAAGTTGTATCAAATAAGGAAAATTCAGATTTTACATCTGAGAATAAATTTATTACTCCGTCACTTTTTACACTTTGTTTGAGTAGCTCGCTGATGCGAGCATTTATTTCTTGCTTTGTCACTTTGCCTTTACCAGTCATTCTTGATAATAAGGTGCGTACAGTTTCAAAAAATGCCGCTTCAAATCGTTGTTTGTCATTAAGTAAACTGCGACAAAGAGTTATAGAGTTATGTAAAAGTATTGCCTCCTTTTGAAAATATTGCATTTTCTCACTTCTGTCTGGTGCTATGATAAAGTTTACACCACCTTTAATGAGCTGTGCACGGTCGTAGTCTGTTCCATTCTGAAACTTACTATAATCATATCCATGAAATATATCACGGCAGATTTCTAATTTCTCTTTAAATTTGAGAAATGCTGTTTCTTTAATATTGGGATTACCAAAATTATTCCGATCACGACCTGTATAGTCGCGCATCGCTTCTTTCAGCGCTTTAGCAATACCTATATAATCGACTACAAGACCTCCAGCCTTATTATTGAATACACGATTTACACGAGCTATTGCTTGCATAAGATTGTGTCCTCTCATAGGTTTGTAAACATACATGGTTGCCAATGATGGAACATCAAATCCAGTGAGCCACATATCTACAACAATAGCTATTTTCATTGGATCATCATTGTCTTTGAACTTTTTGGCAAGTTCCTTTTTGTATTGTTTATTACCAATAATGTCATGCCATTCTTCCGGATCACCATTATTTCCTGTCATAACCACTTTTATCTTTTCATCCCAACTCGGACGCAGTTCAAGCAATCTATGGTAGATATTCATTGCGATTGGACGGGAGTAAGCGACAATCATCGCCTTACCAGTTAGTTCAAACTGACGGTTTTCTTCGTAATGTTTTAAAATGTCTTGGCAAAGGGAATCTATAGTTGATGGTGCCCCGAGTATTTCTTCAAGGTGAGACATTTTCTTTTTACTTTTTTCAATCTGTTCCTCTGTTGCTCCTTCCAAAGCAAGTAATTCATATTCATCGTCAATGGCCTTAAGCGTTTCTTCATCAAGGTTAAGATTGATCACTCGTGATTCATAAAATACAGGACAGGTAGCACCGTCAGCTACTGCTTGGGTCATGTCGTAAATATCAATATAGTCTCCGAATGCTTCGGTAGTATCACGATCCTTAGTGGAAATAGGTGTACCGGTAAATCCTATGAATGAGGCATTAGGCAGGGAGTTATGAATAATTCTTGCTGTTCCGATTGAAATCTTACCAGTTTTTTCATCAACTTTTTCCTCAAAGCCATATTGACTACGATGGGCTTCGTCAGTCATGACTACAATATTTCTGCGTAGCGAGAGAGCTTCTTTCGATTCTTCAAATTTTTGCATCGTAGTAAAGATAATGCCGTTAGCTTCGCGACCGGATAAAAGTGATTTTAAATCCTCCCGGTTTTTGGCTTGTACAGGAGTTTGACGAAGAAATTGCTGGCATTTGGAGAACTGAGTATAAAGTTGGTCATCCAAATCATTGCGATCGGTAATTACTATAATGGTAGGTTGGGACAGTTCTTCTTGTAGAAGGTGGGCATAGAATACCATTGACAGTGATTTTCCGCTGCCTTGCGTATGCCAAAATACACCGATTTTACCATTTCCTTGTGTGGCTTTTTGGGTACGTTCAATGGCTTTTTTTACAGCAAAATATTGATGATAACCTGCCAGTATCTTTGCAGCTCCTAACTCATCTTTTGAGAAGCAAATGAAGTTCTTGATAATGTCAATGATGCGTTCTTTGATAAACATACCTTCAAAAAACACGTCATAGTCAATGAATTCTTCACTTTTATATATTCCATCTTTGGTCTTCCATTCCATATAACGGTCTTCTTTGCTTGTGATTGTGCCAGCTTTTGAGCATGCCATATCACTCATGATGCAGAAAACATTATAAATGAATAGTGATGGTATTTCTTTCATGTAATTGCGTAATTGGCGATAAGCCTCAGAAGCGTCAGTTTCCTCTCGTGATGGAGACTTCAATTCAATAATAATGAGTGGTAAACCATTAATGAAAATAATAATATCAGCACGTTTTTCTGAATGCTCAACGAAAGTCCACTGGTTGATTACTTGGAAGTCATTACGGTAGATGTTATTGAAATCAATCAGGTAAATTATATCGTTGTGTTGTTTAACCCCATCGTGATAAGATATCTCAATCCCATGTTGAAGATAATCCATGAAAAGTTCATTCTTTTGCACTAAACTACCAGTTTCAATATTTTTTAATTTAGTTATGGCTTCATCAATGGCAGTGTAAGACTTTGTAGGATTAATCTTTGTTAGGCTATTAACTAATTGCTCTTCATAAAAAGCGGTATAATAGTCTCTTGCAATGTCAGGACCATATAGATATTGATAACCTAAATTCTCATAAAGGGTAATCAGTGCTTTCTCGTAGCTATTTTCTGTAAATGACATGGCTATATTTGTTTATTTAGTGATTGCTTTATGATATCCATAGTTTGATTCAATAGACTGAGAGAGTCAAAGCTTATTTCGACATCTCCATTACCCCAGCGGCCTATGTCTGTAACATTTCTACAAATACCACATGGATCATTCACTTCATCAAAATCCATATTTATTGTTAATCTTAATCTTGTTTTTTGGATAATGATGTCGACAAAGTTCGTTCTATATTTGTATGCGATATATAACTTTTTGAACTCTCGTTTTATATTGGGATTTAAGATCATGATGGCTTTATCAAGTTCTGTATAAAGCATCTTGACGAAAACATTGGAAAAATCATAGCTATCTATACTGTATTTCGTAGTAAGCTCTTCTGATTGTCTGAGATAAGTAGAGATGATTTCTTGCGAAACTGCGGGAAACTTCCATATATCAATAGAATAATCGCAAAGTTGTTTGGTACGTTCTTCAATAGTATTAATATTCCAAATACTTTGTTCAACTACGTACTTATTTAAGGTATGAGTTGCACTTTGTTTTAAAACTAAAAGTTTTTCAGAGAAGGGGCGGTCTCCCATTTCTGAATTATATTTAGTAAGAGTAAGATTTCCAAGACGATGCAAGTAAGTCTTATGATCTTCTTTCCAATTTTCACCTAAAGCACTAACCCAATCCGGCTTTAGATTGTCATTCTGTGGCATTATGTGTTCAATGGTGAATCCTGTAAATGATATTGGTTCTTTGTTGTTGTAGTTCTCCAATTTTACAAGAATATAATTGATGCTTCTCATTGTATATATATCTTTTGTTTGGAGTTTCCGTTTAAATTCTTCATCGGTTGGAAAACGTTTGTAAGTTTCCAAAGAACGAAATGCAACTTTAATTGAGTTTAAATAATCATCGACTTTAATATTGTTACGCATTGTAGCAAATGTTTTATTCAATGAACTTGTTGGTATTTCGCAAACAGCACGTCGGACAACATAAGACTCTGTTAATCTCAGAATAGCAATAAAATCAGTTTTTGATATAACATTATTCTTATAATCGCCGTACACTTTAAGGAGTAAAGGATATGCAACTTCCATTTTTACTATGCGGATATCTATGAAAATAGCATGCAACTCTGAGTCAGAACAAGTCTTTGTGGAAATCTCATTATAACATTGTGCATAAAAAAATAAATCTTCTGCCAGTTCTTTGGTATTATTGGATACGCCGGTGTTGATGCAATAAGATTTGAAATCGTCGTACACTTGCTCTTTATTTGGAATAGATGCTAATTTCATGGTGAGATAATCACGGAAGAACTTATCCATTAATTCGGAACGCTTTTCAACGGGGAAAGCATTTTCCATAGGTTGCCAATAATTCACATAAATATCTTTCTGTTCATCGTTAGTCATACCCATAAGGATATAGTTGCGTATGAGATCTGATTCTGATAAATCCATACCTGTTGAGTTTAGACTTTCAAAGATGAGTTGTGGATCATCTCCTTCTTCGCGTTTCAATGTTATATTCACAATTTGAAGCTTCGCGATAGAATTATATATTTGAGCTGGCGTTAGTTCGTTTTCTGCAATTTTTTCTTTGAAGTAAATGTAGTTATTGAGGATATTAGACTGTGTATCTTCATTAATCGGGCATACATCTATAAGTTTAATAAGTACTTCACGATCATTGTCGTTCAGGAGAAGCTTGTAACGGTCATAACCTTTTTGATGATCATTTTTCAAAAGATAATAAGTGAGAGTATCTCCATCAACTTCTTCACTTGATATCTCCCTTAAATGATCACGTAGGGCTATCATTAGAATAGTTAATGTAGTGACTCGTTGTTGTCCATCAATTATTTGGTATCTATGTATTCCCATAGGGACATTTACGTCAGATATCGTAACAATAGAACCGACAAAATGGTGTCGCTTTGACTGTTTTTCCATATTAACGATATCTTTCCATAATCTGTCGCACTGTACATCTTTTAGCCAACTATATTTCCTCTGATAGACTGGTACTACAAATTGATATTTACCATTTAATAATTCGTATATACTTCCTTTTGAAATATCCATAATATTATTCTTTTTTCAGGTTATCTAAAAAACTAAAATATATTTCTTTATATGCTTGATAATCTTGCTTGTATAATGCTTCGGAAGCAGATAGAAGAACTCCTCCCAATTCTAATGGATTTTCATCATCAAATAGTTCGTTGAATGATTGGCAATCTTCGTAATGAATGCGAGTGTCTCTTTTTGATGCGTAATTTGTATAGTAATGCATAATATAACCTCCAATAACATCTGTTATTTTATATGCCAGAAGTGACAGAGTAGAACTTATTGGAATATGCTTAATGTCCTGCCCGTGAGAGGCAAAACCTGAATTATTCCTTATTTCTGCTAGTTTTTGAGAAACTGAAGCTATTCTTCTCCCAAGCTCGATTAATTCTTCTTTATAGGGTTCATCTTGAACTATTAAACATTCAATTGTTCTTTTTACTGTTGTGTTGAATTTATCATATTCAGTATAGTTGATATCTTGATTGGTCAGAATGGTTTTGCAGATACCTTCGATTAAACTTTTACATGTTTCAATACACAGTGCTGGATTCGAATCAACACTCTCTTCGACCGTTGCAATATGGCTCTCAAAGCTGCTAAAGCTTGGAATTTTGTTTATATGTTCTCGAATCCAATGCATTATATTATGCTACTGATTTGATTAAATTATCATTTATACGGCGGTTCAGCTCGATTTTATTGTCGAATTGATTCAAAAATTCTGCAATCCTGCATTGTTCTTTTAATGGAGGAAGTGTAATTTCTATTTTACGAAGATTATCCTGATTAAGTTTTGGTTGCGCAGAGCCTGTGATATAACCGGATAAATCTATTCGATTAAGCAAATAACAAATATATTGGATGTTACATAAGCCATTGCTCTCAATGATATGGGCGTGATTATTTACCCAATACTTCCCTTTTGCTATTTGTGCTATATCTTGCTTTTGGGATTTAAGATTCTCTCCATCTTCAGCAATAAGCAAATACTCTCCATCAAAGATATAGTCATCAATATAGTCTATAATTCCTTGCGCCCCGTAGTAGGGATATACACCTTTCCTCTGTTGTCTCTGCATTGAAGAAAGTGGCACTCGTTTACTGTCAAGTATGTTGACTACATCGCCTAATTTGTATGTTTTAATCTCCTCCATAAATGAGAATTTAGCAGTTCAAATTATTAATTTTCGTCATTAAAAAGTCCTTTATCTTTTAGACGTTTCAATTCCTTGTCAAAGTCAGACAAATATTCACGATCTTGTATGAGTTTAAATTTCTCATATTCACAGAAAGCTTTCGTTTGTGCTTCCTCATTAGATATTGTACCGGAATGTTTTAGAACCTCATAGTCGCTTATTGCCAGGAAATTACTTAATTTGTTTTTCCAATCATCCATGGTCGTGATGAGTTGTTGCTCTGCTCTTAGCTCTGCAAAATCAAGGAAAGCGGATGACAGACGTTCTAACTGTGATACCTCTTTGTCTGACAGATAGTTCTTGGCAACTATTGTATCTGACTTTTGTATTCTTCCATCAGGGGCTTTCTTCCACGTTGTCAGTCCCATGTGGGGCATTTCAGCATCGGCACGATTGTAGATTAATTCTGCTGCTGTATGGTGGGTTACTGCCCAATGCATCATATTTTGCACCATTTTGAAAAACAGTTTGGTTATTTCTGATTTAGCATCGTAATCTGCACTACATTCAGCATATACATCTGTTATTTTCTGATAATACCTACGTTCGGAAGTGCGAATTTCACGGATACGTTGCAGTAAATCATCGAAATAATCTTTTCCGAAATGGCGGCCTTGCTTTAAGCGCTCATCATCCATTGCAAAGCCTTTTACGATAAATTCCTTTAGAACTCCGGTAGCCCAAATTCTGAATTGAGTGGCTTGATAACTATTTACTCGATACCCGACAGCAATGATTGCATCAAGATTATAGAACATTGGAGAACGTTCAACTTCTCTTTCTCCTTCTTGCTGAACTATCTGAATTTTTCGGATAGTTGCTTCTTCTTGCAATTCTCCGGACTCGTATATCTGTCCTAAATGGTAGTTGATGGTCTTTATATCTACGCCAAAAAGAGCAGCCATTCGCTTTTGAGACATCCAGAAGGTTTCATTATTAAATATCACTTCTATCTTTACTTCTCCTTGGCTTGTTTTATAGAGCAAGATATTGGAGGATAGATTATTGGAGGTTAGTTCAAATAAACTTGTCTGATTTTTGAAAAAGATGCGAGCTTGTTGTACTAATGTCTTCTTGGAGTCTGCATTTTCGGCAATGATAAGACAAGCCATTCTTGATAAATGGAAGTTTTCTACATTTCTGTATGCTCCGGAACCAAGTTTAACCATTTCTACAGCAAGGTAAAAATGGTCGTTTATATCCATTCCTTTTGCCTGAGCAATCGCGATAGCTTTCTTTACTACAGAAGCAAACCTGTAATAGGTTGTATACCCCATAGCTCCACATAAATCACGCGAAGTCCAATATTCCTTTCCATCTTGGTTGTACTTCTTTATTAGCTCAAACTGCGGTTTCATTTCAGGTATCTTGTTCTCTTCCATATGTGCTATCTGTTTAAATCATTAACTTTTAGCTCACCAGACATGAGTTTTGGCAATAATGCGTCACGAATCATTGATAATCGCATATTTTGAAGCGAATTGTCTTTAATTGTTTTTAATGTGATTTCAGCATGGCTCATGAATGATTCAAGCTCTTCACGTGGAATGACAGGAATTCTGTATTTGCCGATTGTATCTCCTGAAACTCTTTGACGTCCACTACTTCCGTTCATATTTTTAACAGCATAGTCTACAAAATCATGATTACGAGCTAAAAAATAGAAGAATGATGAAGAATAATTGTTTTTAGCTGAGATCACTATATACTCTGTGGAGCCATATGCGATTTCATCCTTATCAAGGAAATTGATGAAAGCAGTCTTTCCATTTTCAAGGCAAGGAGTAATCCTAGCTATTAAAGTATCTCCATTACGGAACTTCATACCACCATTGTATTCTTTTTCTATCCATCCATTAGGAAAACTGCCTATGGTTGGAAGATTTGCCATTTCAATACACTTTGCAGATGTACCTTTACTTAAATTTCGCTTAGGGTTAATTTCTGCAATTTCGTGAATTAATACAGTTGTACTATCTGCATATCTGTCAAGTAGTTCATTGAGCCAGGCTTGTGTCTGCTGCTCTAAATTATCATTTATCGGCTTGTTCCTATGTGGTAAATGACACCTACTATAATATGTAATATGATTTACATTCATTAATTGATATATTTGCGATGTGATAGTTTTACATTATTTTGGCTAACCATTGCATAATGCATAGTTGTATCTATTTTTACGTGTCCGAGTAATTTTTGTACTTGTTCTACCGGCATTCCTTTGTCAATTGCCATTGTAGCTAATGTACGTCGAAATTTGTGTGGATGTACACGGACAATCTTGGCTTGGCGTCCAATTTTGCGTAATCGAGTTTCAACTCCTGATATCTGTAGACGGTTATGTGGTTTGGCTAAGGAAACAAATAGTGCCTTATTTCGGTCTTTTCTGGTACTAAGGTACTGTTGTAAATGTATTTTGGCTCGTGCATTAAAATACACTATTCGCTCTTTATTTCCTTTGCCAAAAACAATGCATTCGCGTTCATTGAAGTTGATATCTTCACGGTCTAACTTTACTAATTCACCAACACGCATACCGGTAGATGCTAAAAGATCAATCATGGCGAGATCACGGATTTTAATGCAATTGTCACGAAGGTGTTCAATATTCTCATCGGTCAATATTTCCTTGACTTGTGTACCGGTTTTTACTTTATGAATTCTACGAATCGGACTTTTGATAATATAATCTTCTTCTTCAAGCCAAGCAAAAAACGAGGAGAAGATACGTCGAATATTGTCAATTGTTACTTTACTTGACTTATTCTTACGCTGAAATACTGCTAAATAGGCGCGGATATCTTCTGTTGAGTAATCTACTACCTTTTTAGGCATCTTTTTTAAGAGTTGTTTAATCGTAGAACTATAATATTTAATTGTAGGAGTTGTGCATCCTTCAACTTGTTTAGCAGACAAAAATATTTCAAGTAGACGGTCGTTGGTTGCAGTGTCTTCATGCACTCTTTCGCCATCTTTCATAATGGTATATTTGCTTACTATTTGAAGCAGAACACCATTTAATTGAACCAATTGTTCTATACTTAAAACATCTGTCATTGCATTGCTGATCTCTTGAATTAATTTCTCTTTCATATTCTTCGATTATTAGATTAAATAATTGAAGAAATATAGTACAATTTATTTAATTGTAAATCCTATACTGCCTAATTGTTTTCGAATTTCTTCTTCCAAGTCATGAGATTGGGCAAACAAATCAGATAATTCAGAAGTGAGTCGCTCCATTTTTTCTTGAAAAGGTTCACCATCATCTTCTACTTCTGCAATTCCGACATATCGTCCCGGAGTAAGGATATAATCCTGTTTTGCTACATCTTCAAGCGTAGCAATGGCACAAAACCCCTTCTCATTTTCTAATGTTCCCTCGTTAAAGGCATGAAATGTATTGGCTATTTTTTGAATATCTCCTTTTTCTCCTTCCTCTGAATCAGATAGTTCGCGAAGTTTGCGGGTAACCATTGTTCCCATGTTACGGGCATCTACAAACAGAATTTTTCCTGTTTGTTTCTTAGTTCTATTTAAGAACCATAAAGAAACAGGAATTCCCGTCGTGTAAAAAAGTTGTGAAGGTAATGCGACAATACCCTCTACCAGATCGGCTTTTATAATATTTTCACGAATTTTTCCTTCACCTCCACTCTGTGAAGACAGAGAACCATTAGCAAGTACCATACCTATACGTCCTTTGGGAGAAAGATGATGTATCATGTGTTGTAGCCAAGCAAAGTTAGCGTTACCAGCTGGTGGAATGCCGAATTTCCAACGTACGTCGCCTTGTAGTTTATCTACTCCCCAATCGCTTAAGTTGAATGGTGGATTTGCTAAAATATAATCAGCCTTTAAAGTTGGGTGTTGGTCATCAAAGAAAGTATCGGCATTAAATTTGCCAAGATCTGCTTCTATACCACGGATGGCTAAATTCATCTGAGCCATTTTCCATGTGGTAGGATTACTGTCTTGACCGAATACAGAAATGCTGTTGATGTTACCTTGATGACGTTCAATAAACTTTGCTGATTGAACAAACATACCACCAGAACCACAGGCTGGGTCATAAACACGTCCACTATAAGGTTGAAGAACTTCTACCAAAGTGCGAACAATGCAAGCTGGGGTGTAAAACTCACCAGCAAGTTTTCCTTCTGCTTCGGCAAATTTAGAAAGACAGTATTCATAAGCGCGCCCAAGTATATCTTTTGTGTCTCCATGTTCTCTCATTTGAATGTTGGTGAATAAATCAACAACATCTCCTAATCGACGTTTATCTAACTCTGGCCGTGCGAAGTTCTTAGGAAGAATACCTTTTAGGCGAGTATTCTCTTTTTCAATTAAGCGCATCGCATTATCAATTACAGTGCCAATCTCAGGTGCATGAGCTGTTTTTGCAATCATAGACCAGCGTGCCTCTTGGGGCACAAAGAATATATTTTCTGAAGTGTATTCATCTTTATCTTCTTCAAAGCCGTCTCCCTCAGCAATGAGCGCTTGATATTTTGTTTCAAATCTATCAGAGATATATTTGAGGAAGATAAGTCCTAAGACTACGGATTTGTATTCTGAAGCATCCATGTTACCTCTTAATAAATCAGCCGCTTTCCAAATTTCTTTCTCAAATCCTATTTCTGCTGTATTAGTTTTAGCCATAATTAATGTGTTTCCTTGTTTTATATATAATAGATTTTTCTTGTACGATTTCCTTGTGTACATAATGCTACAAAGTTAAGAAAAAGAATTTACTATATGAAGGAAGAAAAAGAATTTATCCGTTTTCAATAGATATAGCTTATTTTATTCTCATCATGTAAACTCTGTTTTTCCTCTTTTCTCTTCTTCAACCTATGATCTAACACAAAAATGAACTCTTCCTTTGGGGAGATGTTTTTTATATGTTTACATCTGTTGTGTCTTGTACTACATAAAAAGGCTTTGGTGCTTTATTTTCTTTCCACCTTCTTCACCCACAAAAAATAACTCTTCAGCAACGTCTCTTCCGGTATAAGCTCCGTCATTCCGTGCTCTTCCAGATACAACTCCGTAGCCCTTGTAAACATCATCCCGTTTTTGAACTTGTTTCTGCGTAGGAAGCGGTAATAATCCATTCTCATTTCATAGTTGATTTCCTGTTCCAGGATTTTCACGGCTTCTTCTCCTAAATAATTGTAGGTTCGTGGATCTTTCCCTACACTGGGGCAGGGTAGGGAAAAGGTGATATTTCCCTGATCCCGCCATGACACACCTTTGGGGCGGGGAGTGGTGAGCTGTAGTAGGCAACTGTAAAGATTCTGATTTTTTGTGAAACGGATGGCACCCTCTATGGTACAATGCGCGTATGCGCTTTGCAGGTAAGCCGCGAGATAGGGCTTTACCTGAATGGTAACTGTAATCATTTTGTATATTGTTTTGAAGTGAAAAATATTTCCATACGTTTGTGTTCCTGTGGCGGGGAGCGTTCCTCGGAGCAGTGGAAGAAGGTAGATGTGTTACTCCGGCAAACGATGGAAAATCAAATGATTACGGTATGTCGATGTTGCTCTACGACTAATAGGTCGTTTCTCTACGAGGAAGGGTGCTTTGCCCGTAGAGGAACGCATGGCTCTTCTACGGGGCTAAATCACCCGCCTCTGACCTTTGGTGCAAATATCTGTCAAATTAACATCTCTGGCAACACTTGAAGGCGGTGGTTAAAGATAGTATTGTAATGAAACATTTGTCTTTAATGCCTGTTTGTGACGTAGTATATGCGCGTGCAATAACGTGCGAAAAAATGAATGAATATGAAGACAGTCTATTTAAACAATTTTATGAGTTCGGTGGTCACTGAACTTGAAAGAAACGGGCAGTACAGTACCGCCCATGTATGTGGTAGCGTGCTGCGGTCCGTGATGACCTTTGATGGCGACGGTTTGCTTCTGTCCGGCATTACGCCCCTGTGGTTGAAGTCGTATGAGCATTACCTGCTCCATAAGGGCGAAAAAGGCTTGGAGTGGAATACCATCTCTACCTATATGCGTATGCTTCGGGCAGTTTATAACCGGGCGGTAGTGCGTAAACTGGTGCCTTTCGTTCCTCATTTGTTCAGGGAAGTGTTCACAGGGCGCAAGGCAGACCATCGGCGGGTATTGGAACGGGATGATATGCGGCAATTACTGGCAGAAAAGGATTTGGATATTATCTCTCCCGGTATGGAGTGGGCACGCGCATGTTTGGAACTTATGTTTCGCTTTCATGGGATGCCTTTTGTTGATCTTGCCCATCTTCGGAAGTCCGATTTGAAGGATGGCTATCTGACCTTGCGTCGCAGAAAGACGGGGATGCCGCTTTCTGCGCGTGTGGATAGTCGAGCTATGCAGTTGTTGGAGCGCTACCGGAACCGGGACGATACTTCGCCTTATCTACTTTGTTTTCTGGATGGAAGTCTGGAAGGAATGGCTGCTTACAGGGATTACTTGCGGATATTACGCTTGCTTAACAGTAAACTGCGTGCGCTTGCCCTGTGGAGGAAAGTACAGGGTAAAGTGACATCGTACACGGCTCGACATACGTGGGCCACTGCGGGCAAGTACTGTCACATTCCCATTGAAATCATTTCCGAAGGGCTGGGACACGCTTCCGTAACTACTACCGAGGGGTACATGAAGGGATTTGGAAATAGTCAGATGGATCGGGCAAATAAAGTTATAATGAATTACATATTTGAGAGATAGTCTAATATGCGATTTGAAGATTAAATACTTGATTTATAGATTTATGTGAAGAAATTACCTTGTAGGTAACGTAGATGTTATTATGGCGCAAAAGTAGATAATATATTTCTAAATCCCAAGAGAAATATATTTTATTTGCTTGTTTACATGCATTTATCAACCGGTGATTTATATTAGAAAACAAATACTACAGATTTTACAAGTTTTTTTCCTGTATACAGGTCTGGCGGATGATTATTTTCTCCTGCACCGTGCAAATTTGTATACTACTTCCCTTACCCGCTTCTGGAAGCTGAAGACGGGAAAAGGATTATTGTACACCGTGAATCGTATGTACATATAAATTTTTGTATATATCGGGCTTGTATGAGTCTTGTGTCTTGCTATATATGTGTATATCCGTTACCTACAAGGTAATGCCAGTGCATATAATGGATAAAACAGAACAATTACCATGATAACATCCAAAACACAAGCTGCCATCGCAGTACTTAACGACATCTATGCGGGAGGAGACATAATCCGTGCGGATGCTTGCCAGCTTACAGAGCAAGATATGGACATCCTGCTTTCAAAGCTTTTAAGTGCCGGACTCATAAAACTGTCTGACAAGGGAGATTCCCGTGATATACAGGTGTACAGTCCTGCACGTGACTCTTCTGATGTTTCCCTTCTTGATATCCTCGAAGCTACTGGCGAGCACCTGGATTGCAATCACCCCACTACTGAAGAATTTCACATGCGATATGGGAAAGCTGCGCAGAAACTCGGTATAGTGAACTATATTACGAGGGAATATCTGAAAGAGATAAAGCTGTTTGAGTTGTAAACGTAATCCGCGAAACCTTTTGAAAAGAAATACTTTCATATTGTCCCTGATTATGCTGCTGTTCTGTCTTACAGACTTGCATTCTCAGATTCTTGCAGTGAAGAGTGATCTGCTGACGGGAATGCTTTCTTCGCCCAATTTCGGGGTGGAAGTGAAGCTTTCCAATCGGCTCACATTAGAAGCTGAATTTCATTACAATCCTTTTCCGGCAGGCGGAGACAAGCGTTGGAAACATTGGTTTGTGCAGCCTGAACTGCGCTACTGGATGTGCCAGCCCTTTGGCGGCCACTTCTTCGGTGCGCATTTGTTGTACGGAGTATATAATGTGGGAGGTATGAAACTCCCTCTGGGGCTCTTTAAGGGAATACGTTCTTCAAGATATGAAGGGGACTTTATGGGGCTTGGAGTATCATACGGCTACCACTTTATTCTCGCCCCCCGGTGGAGTATCGAAACAAGCGTTGGCGTAGGATTTCTGCATACCGGATACGAACGCTACCGTTGTTTGCATTGCGGTGAACAGACTGGAGGAGAACATAAAAACTTCATTGCGCCAACCCGGGTTGCGGTATCACTGGTATATCTGATAAATTGAGAGTTGTTTATAATTTAGTAATTTGTAATTAAACATAGAGCATGAAAAACTTAATCCGTATTCCTTTGACATTGACACTCTTGTTCGCTACGTGCTGTCTCTGTCTCGGGCAGGAGTTTTACCGGGGAGAACTATTTGTTACCGGACAACATTTTTCGCTGACGAATGGGCACCTGAATGTGGAATTGTCTGTTGACTTCGAAGGACTGAAAATGCCTTCGGATGAGTCGCTGACCGTGACCCCCGTACTTAAAAACGGTGAATACGAGCAGGAGCTTCCTGCCGTACTCATCAACGGGGCGGAGAAACAAAAAGTATATCAGAGGACACAGGCTTTGGCGGCTGGTAAACGCAATAATGCTAAGGTACGCACTTCGCCAATTCCGGCAGTGGTGATACGCAACGATCATGCGGCCTCCCGCGCGTTTACCTATAAAGTGTCGGTGCCCTATGAGCAGTGGATGGAGAGGGCTATACTCTTGTTGCGTTCACAGGAATGTGCCTGTCATGGTAAGAAAGGGGATATTTATGAAGATAAGATAGCGGATGGAATCCGTCTGCCGAAGATGCAGGTATCCCGGTTGGATGCGGATATCGATGTCGATTTTCTTTCATTGGTGAACTTTATTCAGCCTGCGCCGGACAAGGACACGTTGCATTGCATAACGGGATCTATCCCATACTTCAAACGGAAGGAAGGACAGAAAGACGGGAAGCAGCTTGGCGAACTCTCCGAGGAAAAGCAGAACTTCGAGATTTACTGCCGTCTTCGCGACGCACTGCATGATGTACGTCAGGAGATGGGTACAGAATTGGCGAAAATCAGTGTAACCGGTTACGGTGTCCCTGTGGGAAACCTGAAGAAAAACGAGACAAATGCCCTGATACGTGCTCTTAAGTTAAAGGAGTATTTACGTGAAAACCGCCTGGCGGGAAGAGCCTTGCTGGATGTGAGTTGGATTTCTGAAGATTGGGACTCCATCACTAGCCTGGTGAGAAAAAGTGATATGCTACTGAAAGAGGCTACCCTCGACCTTATTAATAATATAGAGATTGTTAAAGGTCGCGAACGTATGTTGATGTCGTTTGCAGACGGCAAGCCTTACAAGTATCTTATGGAGAAGATATTTCCTGAAGTAATGCGTGTGGACTATCGGATAGAATACACCCGCAAGCCTCTGGGCGCTGCTGAAAGTCTTCAGTTGCTACGCAGTGGAAAACAGCGCGCTCTTCATCTGAATGAATTCTTTGCTGTGGCAGGTAGCTATCCGGTGGGTTCTACTGAATATAATGATATACTGGACCTTGCTGCAAGGCTTTTCCCGGAGAGTCCGGAAACCAACATCAATGCGGCGGCGGTAGCTTTGAGCAAAAAGGAACTGTCTAAGGCACGTGGGTATCTGGAACCTTTTGCCACCCTTCCGATAGCCTATAATAACATGGGGATTCTCTGTCTGCTTGAAGGTAACCGGGATAAGGCGGAGGTGTACCTCACGATGGCGGCCGCCGCCGGAGTGGAACAGGCGATTAAGGCGTTAGAAAAATTGAAAATTAAAGATTAAGCAGTGAATAATAACCATAAACGGTATAATATATGAAAACGAGTAATTATTTGTGGGCGGTGCTGGCAACAGCAACCCTTTCGCTGTCTGCATGCAGCAGTGATGAAAACGAGAATGGAATGCAGCCGAAAGAAAAGACTGCAAAACTTGAACTTACATTAGTGGGAGCACCAGCGGACAGCCGTGCTACGGGGACTCTACCCACCACCGATGAATCCCAGATCAACCGCCTGACAGTAGCTGTATTCACCGGAGCGACGGGTAAGCCTGTCAATGCCTTGCGAGAATTTACAGGCAAGGATATCAAAGACGCAGCGGCTGGTAGTGGAAAGACGATTTCGATACTTTGTGAACCCGGCGACGAGCAAACAATCTACGTGGTAGCCAATGCTTCCCCGGCACTTTTTGCGGGGGTAACCAACCTTGCCGGGTTCAAGGCCAAGCTGATGCTTCTTTCGGAAACGACCAAGGCTGCGGGAGCAGGTGAGGTAACGGATGCACAAAAGGCCAATAACCTTCCGATGTTGGGAATAGTAAACAAACAGAATCTCACGGCGGGCGCAGAAGCCACGGCTACCGCGGAGCTAACCCGTCTTGTTGCGAGGGTATCCATAAGCAGCATCAAGACCGCTTTCGACAAAGCGGGGCAATTTAAAGATGCCACATTCAACGTGACCGGTATCTATCTGAAGAATGCGAACAGTTCCGTCAATGCGGAAAAGACTGGCAGTGTCTCTATCAGTGGGAGTGACAAGGCCAATAAATACCTGTATGAAGTGGTGGCTTCCCATACAGCTAATACGGAACTCACCACTCCGTACTACTTCTATACATTTCCGAATGTTTCGACTACGCCAACTAAACTCATAATTAAAGGAACGTTTGATGCGGATGGAACCAGTTCAACCAGCGCTCCCGTGACCCGGTATTATCCCATCACTATTAATAAAAAACAGGCGAACACCACTATTACAGGAGGAGAGGGCACAGACAAAGGCAGCATAGTGGCTAACACCCGATACGTACTTACCGCCGTTATCAAAGGAGAGGGGGTGGATGATGATAGCAAGGAAATAGATCCTGCTACTTTGAAACTTACGGTTACTGTTGCCGATTGGGCGCTTACCATCAATCAGAATGTGACTTTCGAGTGATATTTCTATGAGACAGAATATGATATTATAAACCAATCCGTACCAGCCTATGCGAGTTCTCGGAATATTTCCCATCTTTCCGCTTCTTTTTATTCTTCTTTGTTGCGTTTCGTGCGTGCGTGAGGATATGGAAGGTTGTGCCCGGTATGAACTGCATGTTCGTGCGGTGGATGCGGACGGGAACGACCTTACCGGAAATGGAGTTTTGCAGAAATCGGATATCTATCTTTTTAATGAACAAGGTTTCGTCAGAATGATTCCCTCTGAGGGCTTCTCGGACTTTTCATTTGGAGAGGACAAGGACGAACGGCTCACGCTCGTAGCTTGGGGTAATCTGAAAGAAGATACTCTGATTACTACGGAGATAGCACCGGGAACATCCCTGAAAGATGCGAAACTCCAGCTTCGGCAATATACCCACGGTACGCACATTCCGCTAACAGACCTGTTCTATTGTCGCAGAGAAATAGGGGAGATAAGCACGCGGGGTGTGGAAGGAACGGATATTACGCTCGTAATGGAACGTATGGTGGCGGGTCTCAGTATACGCACGCGTTATCTTGCCGAACGTTATCCTTATAACGGTGAAGCATATCGTTTCATCGTACACTGCATCGGTACGGAAATGGATTTTATGGGTGAGGCTTCGGGGGACGGAGCCGGATACGAACCGGCTTCCATTACCGATGCCAAGGGGGATGTCTATGCACCGCTTTTCCATATATTCCCTACCGGGGAGGGAAAACCGTTGGAAATAGACGTCTACCGGAAAGATGAGAAATTATTTACTATCACTAAAGATAATGAACTTCGTCCTTTGTATGCCCCTGTGGGGCAACAGACCAACATTGATATAGACTTTCGTTATGCGGAGGTTAAGGTTTTTGTGAGTGTGGTTCCCTGGGGAACGGTCGGTCAGGATGTAGAAATGTAAGTAAGAAATGTATGAATAGGTTATTTGAATACAGGGTATACCCGAAAACGGAAGAACCCATACCGTTTTGTTGGAAGGTACTTTTCGTGCTGTTCATGCTGGGCACACTGTTAGCAATGGCGGCTGTGTGCAGTTCTTGCCAACCGGAAGAAGAGCGTATGGAGGCTGTGGACATGAAGGAAGGGCTACCCGCTACCATTCGGCTGGAAGTGCAGGGGGAAGAACAGGCGAATTTCGTTACCCGGACAGTCAATGAGAGTGTGATCAGTGACCTGCACATTTTGGTCTATAACAGTGCGGGTGAACTGATCGGACAGAAATACCAGACGGGTAGTTCTACGGTTACCATTAATACGCGCAGTGCTACCGGATGTACCATATATGCCGTTGCCAATACGGGTAAAGCTGACTTGTTTAAGGGATATACCATGCATAAGGAGTCTTATCTGAAAAGTATGGTATACAGCCTGACCAATTGGGATGACTTGAATAAAGGCACCAATCTGCCAATGACGGGAAGCATGAAAAGTGTGAATATCAAGGTGGGGGCAAACACATTGTCGGGAACACTGGTATTAACTCGTATGGTCGCAAAAGTTGAGTTAAAGATTAACGTGAAAGAAAATAGTGGGATTAACATTACTAATTTGAAAATTTATAATCTTCCTAAAAGCTCCTACTATGTATCCGGTACAGCAGATGCGACAAATACCACTTGGTTGAACTGTGGCGGTATAAGTCCAAGTAGTACAACCACTGCCGGTACAATATTCTATATGTTTGAAAACCGTAGAGGAACCAAAACGATTTCTGCCCAAAAGGATAAAACGACTGCAAATGCGCCTGCACATGCTACATATGTAGAAATTAACGGCACAATAGGCACTGTTACAGCAAAGTGGACAGTGTATCTTGGAGAAAATAATACGAGTGATTTCAATATCAAGCGGAATGGCAATTATACGTATAACATTACTCTGAATGACGTTGCGGTAACAGATACGAGGGTTGTTGTAGATTTTACGGGAACAGAAGATTTGAGTAGTGCAGGTACGGCAAATTGTTATCTTGCCAAGAAGGTAAATACGTGGTATAAGTTTAAAGCTACAGTGAGAGGAAATGGGGCTGCCACTGCTGCATTGATTTCTCCGACCGGAAGTGCTTTGGCTGCTAATGCTGCTATCAGTCCTACAAGTGCAGAACTCGTTTGGGAAACCAATGGTCATGGGCAAATAATACAAGGTGTGATTCTGAAAGATGGATATGTTTATTTCAAAACTGGCCCGAAAGCTGAAGGGAATGCAGTGATTGCGGTAAAAGACGGAAGTGGTAATGTTCTGTGGAGCTGGCATATTTGGAAAACCCATTTTGGTTTGGCAGAGATACCTATGCAGACATATAAGACGAATCCTAGGATAATGGATGTGTCGTCCTATTACAATGGCTTAGTTTCCCGTAATTTGATTATGATGGATCGCAATGTAGGCGCTGAAGCTGAAATACTTTATAATTCAGATACAGAAGAAAAAGCTTTGGGGCTATTTTACCAGTTTGGAAGGAAAGATCCGTTTCCTTCAGGAAAAAATAAGAGGGGTGAGATTAGTATTTATGATAAAGATGGAAATCATCTTGATGAGCCTGCGTTACGAAGAGATAATTATATAAAAATGAACAGTTTGATTTCTACAGCAACTGCAAATATCATAGCTTATGCTATTGCTCATCCTCTTACATTTATTTTATATGACATGGCTGACATCAATGCGGAGTATATACCATCATATAACTGGATTTATGGCGGTTTCCCGCCGACAACAGCTTGGAAAGCCTCTAATAATTTGTGGGGTAGTGATGTAAATGGTACAAACAGTTTGGTACTCGATACAAAATTTACCCAAAAAACGATTTATGATCCTTGTCCTTTGGGCTGGCATATGCCTCCCCAAGATGTCTGGACTAACTTTACAACAACAAATACAGGTGAGATACCTCCTATGCTGGATTATAATACAACGATTCCTACCTACTATAATTCACCTATTGAGGATAAGATAAATGTAACAGTTGAGGGTGGAGGTTATTTTAATACACTGCTTTATGGCCGCCGATTTTTCATTTCTTCCACATCAGGCGAACAAGCTTTTTATCCGGCAGTTGGTTATCGATATGGTGGGAATGGGCAAATCTATAATATCGGCTATTATTGTTGCGTATGGTCATCATCTCCATATAATAGTTCTTCATCTTTTGCCCACTATTTAGGTGCAATAAATGAAGGAGTAGGACCTACGAGTGCTGCAGGTAGAGGACATGGATTTCCAGTACGTTGTGTTAAAGAAACATCTAGGTAAACATAAATACGGATGACGGTAAAGATGTGCATTGGAATGTACTTCCTTCTTTAGTAGAGAAGGTATCTTGATTCTTGTAAAGGGATTGATACTCAAAACGCTGAATGATGTGATTCTACCTACTATGTTCTCGATATACGAATGCCACTGCTGTATTCTTGCAAACCATTCGTTTAAATAACAGTGTGTTATAATAACTAATTCTGAAAAAGGTAATGGTTTAGCAACGTGCTATCTACTCTAATATTCTTAAGATTGCATCATTTCAATAACCTATTGCATAAGTAATATTTTATCTGATAATAATTAAAAGATACAATAATTACTCTTCAAATCCAACTAACAAAATGGGAACAGTCAAAACACTATAAAAATTTTCCAAGTACCATTTCACCCTCTCAAAAGAAACTATTGAACTGTGATCATTTGAAATGTGTTTCAAGAAATTTTTAGTGCCACAAACATAAATCCCAATGTTAATCATGTTTTTGATTTCAGCTCCTGCTTGTAATCTAAGTAAATCTCCTCCAATAAAGGATCTGTGGTTGAATGCGACATCAATCCCTATTTTATTTTTCCAAAAATCAATTACCAAATCATTATCTGAGTCATTAAATACTTTCTTCTCAGCTTCCCACCCCTTCTCAATAAAAAGTTCTTTAAGAAGAGAATTTATTGCAGGCTGCTTTCCCTTTTGAACTTTTTTGCCAGCGTTAATTTTCTCTTGATTGATCTCTCTAAATTTTAATTCAATATTCTCAAAAGTTAATCTACCCAAAACATCATCTATTTCATTCTTTATCGTATATTCTGAGTTTAAAATAATGTCTGCATAACGATGTGCGTATTTTTTGCATTTCATACTTTTATTACATTTAGTGTTTCTAAACACAAATATATAAAATAGATTTGAATGACAAGAAGGTGGCATCAGATATATTACTCAGACTTGTGCAGCAAATATTTCGGTTTGCTATCCATTAAATTGTAAGTAGATAGTTCCGAATAGAATTGTATCAAGTGAAACAACTTCTTATAATCCCGTTGGTGTATTTGGTAGAGTGCGTTAATCTGTTTAACTTTTTTGCGGTCTATTAATTGATATTTATTCTTTATTTTACTAACTAACATTTTCGTATCCTCATCTATATTCTTGATTAGTGATTTTTGAGTAAATCTGTGTCCTATCTGTTTGCAAACGGTTTCTATTGGTATATTTTGAGATAAATACATTAAGTTTTGTAAGTGTGGCGATTTATGTGATAGATTAAATTACGTTCAAACACCAATCATTATAAATGGAGCACAAGAATGAAAACATACTTTGATTTTTCCGGATATACTTCCCTGTTTTCTTCCTCTTTTATGGATATGAGTTAGCTAAAGTCAGTAGATTATAACTGGCAAATGCCTTTTAGTGCAACAATAGGGTAGATATTATGGATTTAAGATACCATAGTAAGTGTTCATTTGAGCTTTATAGAAGTTGCTGCACCTTTGCAACGTTAACGTTAGCGAAGAGATTTTGAACATGATTTATTTAATTTAAAAAGAAAAAGAACTATGAGTATTTTGTATAAGAAGGTTTGGAGATTACTAAATCCCCTCGATAAGAAATCAGCAAAGAAGGTATATCCGGTAATCACCTATAAGTATGGTGTGGCGATGGATCTGAAGCAGATTGCGAAAAAGATCAGCCGACTTTCCGGTGTAAGTGAAGGTGTGGTGAACTCTGTGCTGAAAGATTTTCGCACGGAGTTGAAAGAAGAGTTGCTTTTGGGGCGGTCGGTAAATATTGACGGACTGGGATTTTTTTATCTTGCCGCCCGTAGCAAGGGGGCGGATACAGCAGAGGCGTTTACGGCGAATGACATCACTGGCTTGCGCGTTTGTTTCCGTGCCAACAAGGAAATTCGTATTACGGCTAACGGAAGCACCCGCTCCGAAGGACTTAGCCTCAAAGACGTGGATCGCATCAATGACGAACTTCCTACAGAAGGTGGTGGCCCGTCGTCACCTGATGGAGGAATAGTGGAAAACCCGCTTGGGTAAAGTCTAAAGCTGAGGAACTTGGAAATTAAAAAAATGAAGAATTAAAAATTAAACGATTGTATTTATGAAGAAGTCTGTTTTGAAAAAAATACTGAAAGTAGTGATGGCTATTGTTTCGGCTGCGCTGGGAGCACTGGGAAACAATGCAATGAAGTGATGACGAGGAGATATAAGATCTGAGTTAAATAATAGATAGGGGAGTGTCGGAATTCAGGCACTTCCCTATATTTTTAATGAACCATTCCGTAAAGTAAAGATTGTAAAAAAACTATTCTGCGGAGTCGGTACTGTGCTTGTTGTATTGATGAGCAAAAGAACTATGTGCAAATAACGAATGAAAATGCGTAAGAAAAAACTCGTTACTTAATTGTGTTTTCGCCTGAATAACTTTACCTTTGTTTTCATAAACCTAAAAACCCGGTAAGTCATGAAATACAAACTATTAGTTCTTGATGTAGACGGAACTCTGCTCGATAGTGAGAAGAAAATCAGCAAGCGCACACTGGCCGCCTTGCTGAAAGTGCAACAGATGGGCGTACGCATCGTATTAGCTTCCGGCAGGCCCACCTATGGCCTTATGCCCATTGCCAAGGCTTTGGAACTGGGCAATTACGGAGGCTTCATTCTCTCCTACAATGGCGGGCAAATTATCAATGCGCAAAGTGGCGAACTACTCTTTGAGCGTAGGATAAACCCCGAAATGCTGCCCTATCTTGAAAAGAAATCCCGTAAGAACGGGTTCGCCATTTTTACGTATCACGAAGATACCATCATCACCGACTCGCCCGAAAACGAGCACATACGCCGCGAAGCCGAGCTGAATGGCTTGAAGATAATTGCCGAAACCGAATTCTCGATAGCGGTGGACTTTGCCCCTTGCAAGTGCATGCTGGTAAGCGATGACGAAGAAGCCCTCGTGGGACTGGAAGACCACTGGCGCCGGAGGTTGAACGGAGCGCTGGATGTATTTCGTTCGGAACCCTATTTTCTGGAAGTGGTGCCCTGCTCCATTGATAAATCCAATACGCTGGGCGCCTTGCTTGAGAAGTTGGGCATCAACTCCGAAGAAGTCATCGCCATCGGCGACGGAGTTTGCGATGTCTCCATGATACAATCCGCCGGACTGGGCATCGCCATGGGAAACGCCCAAGACTCGGTGAAGGTCTGTGCCGACCGCATCACCGCCTCTAACGATGAAGACGGCGTGGCCGAAGCCGTGGAGAAGGCGATACTTGCCGAAATCCGCCCCGCCGACGTGCCCCTGGAGCAACTCAACCAGCGTGCCCGCCATGCATTGATGGGAAATCTGGGCATACAATACACTTACGCCTCCGAAGATAGGGTAGAGGCCACCATGCCCGTGGACGAACGTACCCGCCAACCTTTCGGCATCCTGCACGGAGGTGCCAGCCTGGCATTGGCCGAAACCGTGGCCGGACTGGGTTCCATGATACTTTGCAAGCCGGACGAAATAGTAGTCGGCATGCAAGTCAGCGGAAACCATATTTCCTCGGCTCACGAGGGAGACACCGTAAGGGCTGTTGCAACCATCGTGCATAAAGGCCGCTCCTCGCATGTGTGGAATGTGGATGTGTTTACTTCCACGGCCAAGCTGGTGTCTTCGGTGCGTGTAGTCAATAGCATACTGAAAAGGGATGATCGAAAATGAATTGGACAACGGGCCACAAGAACCACCCGTTGAATCCGCTAAGAAGAACAATACCCGGATCCTCGTAAAAAGAACACTTGCGATTGCCGGTTTAGCCTTGGTTGTATATTTTTTGTACTCCATCGTTCACCTGTTTGTTTCGCCCGACCGTAACATTCAGCAAATCTACCTGGTGCCCGAAGACGCGGCATTTATCATCCAGTCCTCGGCGCCCATCGACGATTGGGCAAAGTTCAGTGGAAGCGCAACCTGGCAATGCCTGAAGCGGGCGAAAGCCTTCGAGGACGTCACCCGGAATGTGGAAACACTCGACACCGTGGTCCGAAGCAATAAAATGTTGTTATCGCTTGTGGGCAAACGGGATATGCTCATCTCGATCCATAAAGTCCGTGCCCGCGATTGGGATTTCCTGATTGTGCTGGACATGCAAAAGGCCTCCAAGATGGACTTGTTGAAGGATCAGCTTGAAACGGTGCTCACCATGGCGGGCAGTTCCGTAACCAACCGGATGCACAACGGGATTAACATCCTCGAAATGCGCGATCCGGATACACGCGATATTTTTTATTGCGCCTTTGTGGACAACCATTTTGTAGGTTCCTATACCTCCAAACTTGTAGAATCGGCCATCGACTCACGCAACAAGCCCAAAATCGGTCTCGATCATTCTTTTATCGAAGCCGAAAAACTGGTGTCCGGCAAAGGACTTGTCCGCGTTTTTATCAATTATGCACGCCTGCCCCAATTCTTGAATATTTATCTGGGAACCGGGAACGAGTACATCGATATGTTCAGTAATTCCATGGATTTTGCCGGACTCTATTTCAATACCGACCACAAACGGATGGAGGTGAAAGGATATACCTTGCGGAAAGACACCGCCGATCCGTACATCATGGCCTTGCTGAACTCGGGCAAGCACCGGATGAAAGCCCACGAAATTCTGTCTGGACGGACGGCACTCTATACCAACATCGGTTTTAGCAATCCGGTGACGTTTGTAAAGGAACTGGAGAATGCACTCGCGGTCCACGACCCGCAATGGTGCGAATCTTATAGGAGTTCCCGGAAGAAGATTGAAAGCCTGTTCAACATCTCTCTGGAAGAAAACTTCCTGAGCTGGATGTCGGGAGAATTTGCCATCACCCAATCCGAGCCGGGGCTGTTGGGGCACGATCCGGAACTGATTCTGGCCATCGGCGCCAAAAGCATCAAGGACGCCCGTAAGAATATGGAGTTTATAGAAAAGAAGATCAGGCGGCGCACCCCGCTCCGGATAAAGACGGTTGATTATAAGGGATTTGAAATTAACTATGTGGAAATGAAAGGCTTCTTCCGTTTGTTCTTCGGAGGGCTGTTCGACAAGTTCGAAAAACCCTATTACACGTACGTGGATGATTATGTGGTGTTTAGCAACAAAGCCTCGTCTCTGCTCTCATTTATAGAAGATTACGATCAGAAGAACCTGTTGAAGGATAATCCGGGCTTTAAAAATGCCTTCTCGTACCTGAATTCGAGCTCTACCGTTTTCTTATATACAGATGTGCATAAGTTTTATTACCAGTTGAAGCCTATGATGAATGCCGTTACGTGGGGAGAGATACAATCGGACAAGGACATTGTCTACTCATTTCCTTATTGGACCATGCAGATTACGGGAGACGGCCAGTCCGCCTCGTTGCAATGCGTGATGGACTATAAACCTTATCAACCGGAAGAAGCGGCCGAAGCGGTGGTAGTGGACGATGAAGCCGACGAAGTAATGAACGAAGATGCCGAAACGGAGAAGGAGCAAATGAGTGAGTTGCAACGCTTCTATGTTGAGAAATTTGAGGGCAACGTCTTGCGGGAGTTTTATCCCGAAGGAGCGCTGAAGAGTGAAGCGGAAGTGAAGGATGGAAAACGCCACGGACGCTATCGCGAATATTATGAGAACGGCAAACTGAAACTCCGCGGAAAATATGGAAATAATATACCCAAAGGCACATGGAAGTACTATACGGAGGAGGGAGAGTTTGAACGGAAAGAGAAGTATTAAAAAAGAGAAAAACAATGCTTGCATATACCTATATTGAACACGGAAAATTTGAACTTATAGAAAAGCCGAAACCCGGGTTGAAAGACCCCCGTGATGCCATTGTCCGCGTGACGCTCGGCAGCATCTGCACCAGCGATTTGCACATCAAGCACGGTAGCGTGCCGCGTGCCTTACCCGGAACCACGGTGGGGCACGAAATGGTAGGCATCGTGGAGCAAGTGGGCGCGGACGTCACTTCCATCAGGCCCGGCGACAGGGTTACGGTGAACGTAGAAACCTTTTGTGGCGAATGCTTCTTTTGCCGACATGGGTATGTGAACAATTGCACCGATGCCAATGGCGGTTGGGCACTGGGTTGCCGCATCGACGGAGGTCAGGCCGAGTACGTCCGCGTGCCTTATGCCGACCAGGGACTGAACCGCATTCCGGATGCGGTGAGCGACGAACAAGCGCTCTTTGTGGGCGACGTGCTTGCCACGGGCTTTTGGGCGGCCCGCATATCGGAGATTACCGAAAAGGATACGGTGCTCATCATCGGCGCCGGCCCTACCGGAATCTGCACCCTGCTTTGCGTGATGCTTAAGCACCCCCGCCGCATCATTGTTTGCGAGAAATCTCCTGAAAGAATACGCCTTGTGCGTGAACATTATCCGGACGTACAGGTGGTGAAGCCGGAGGATTGCCGGGAGATTGTGTTGCGGAGTAGCGATCATGGCGGAGCCGATGTCGTGCTCGAGGTGGCAGGAACCGACGACACCTTCCGTCTGGCGTGGGAGTGTGCACGTCCCAATGCCATCGTCACCGTGGTGGCCCTCTACGACCGCCCCCAGGTGCTTCCCTTGCCCGATATGTACGGAAAAAAACTGACCTTCAAGACCGGTGGCGTGGACGGGTGCGATTGCGCTGAGGTACTCCGTCTGATCGAAGAAGGCAAGATAGACACCACGCCGCTTATCACACACCGCTTCCCGTTGAATGAGATTGAGGAGGCTTACCGGATTTTTGAAAATAAGCTGGAGGGGGTGATGAAAGTTGCGGTATTCGAAAGAGAAAGAAAGGAATAAGAGAGTGATAGGGTGGTAAGGTGATAGGGTGATAAGGTGATAAGGTGATAGGGCGATAAAGTAGCTGCGCTATATATCACAGAGCGTTATCCCGCTATCACCTTACCACTCTTATCACCCTAACGCCCTACCACCTTATCACATTTTGTTCATACCCTTATTAAGAAAGAATACAGCCTTATGCCCATTATTGAAATATCCTCCTTGTCGCACCCCGGAATCGAGGTGTTCTCCACCCTCACCGAGGCCCAGTTGCGCAACCGCATTGAGCCCGATAAAGGCCTGTTCATAGCCGAAAGCCCGAAGGTGATCCGTGTAGCATTGGATGCCGGATATGAACCTCTGGCCCTCTTGTGCGAGCAAAAACACATCACCGGTGATGCCGCCGACATCATCAGTCGTTGCGGCGATGCGCCCGTCTATACGGGCGGGCGGGAGTTACTCGCCACGCTGACGGGCTATGTCCTGACGCGCGGAGTGTTGTGCGCCATGCGTCGCCCCGCGCCCCGCACGGTGGAAGATACATGTCGGGATGCCCGGCGCATCGTCGTCATCGACGGTGTGGTGGACACTACGAACATTGGTGCCATTTTTCGTTCGGCGGCCGCCCTCGGGATGGATGCCGTGTTGCTGACGCGTAACTCTTGCGATCCGTTGAACCGTCGTGCGGTCAGGGTGTCCATGGGTTCGGTCTTTTTGGTCCCCTGGACGTGGCTGGACGGTACTCTCAGTGATCTGGCCCGCCACGGCTTCCGCACCGCCGCCATGGCACTTACGGACGATTCTATCTCCATTGCCGATCCTGTCTTGACGTCCGAACCTCGGCTGGCCATCGTGATGGGAACGGAGGGAGAGGGGCTTCCACCCGATACGATTGCCGCGGCGGACTATGTAGTCCGTATCCCGATGGCGCATGGGGTTGATTCGCTCAATGTGGCGGCGGCCGCCGCCGTGGCGTTCTGGCAACTTAGGGCTACGGATTAAAACTATTCTTGTTTTAATTTCGATATGGATAATCTTCGGATGTATAAAGAATTACTTGCGGATAAATATTCCTAAGGAAGGAATTCCATGTGGCTGTTGGATGTGTAGAGAGGAAGAGTATGGCCGTAAGGAATATAAAAGAGAAACTTGGTGCATTATCAAAGAATGAGCCAATAGATTAAAATACCATTCCTCGCTCTTTCTATAAGCGTGAAATGGTATTTTGTTATTCAGTGCGTAATGTTGGGAATTCTTGTTTTTTTTTATTGATAACCTATTATAGGTTACTTACTGGAAAATCCAGTATAAGATGCCCCCTAAAACTAAAGTGATTCTATCCCCTAAAAATATTCAATAATGCCCCCTTAAAAAGTCTTGACCGGTAGGGGCATTATTATTTTAGCTTATTTCCCTTTGTACCCCGCCATCTTACGTACGCTTTCCCCGATTAACTCAATCCGGTGGGCCGTATGTATGATACGATCCATGATGGCATCTGCTACGGTAGGGTCTCCGATTGCATCATACCAATTGTCTGTCGGTAGTTGTGAGGTAATGATGATGGACTTGCGTCCATGCCTGTCCTCTATTATATCAAGTAGTATGGGACGTTCCTTGGCATCAAGGTTCACAAGGAAGAAGTCATCCAAGATGAGTAGCGCACTTCGTTCGATTCTTTTGAGTTCCGCTTCCAGTGTGCCTTTTGCCTTTGCTACCTTGAGCGTGCCCATAAGTTTCGGGGCATTTGCGTAGTATGTCCGTATGCCCTTCTTGCAGGCTTCATACCCCATGGCTGTGGCAAGGAAGCTCTTTCCGGTACCGGACGAACCTGTGATGAAGAGGTTCTGTCCCTGACGGATGAACTCCAGCGATGCAAGCCGTTCCATCTGGTTGCGGTCAAGGCCACGCGGGATTGCATAGTCTATCTGTTCGAGGCAGGCCTTGTAGCGGAATGCCGCCCCGCGTATAAGGCGTTGGATGGCCGCATTGGCGCGGTAATCCCATTCCCTGGCTAGCAACATGTGCAGGAAAGAGTCGATTGTCATTGTCTCGACCATGGTAGAGGCCAGGCTTTCAGTGAAGGCAGCGGCCATGCCGTGGAGCTTCATGCGGTTCATCAGTTCAACCGTCAAGGTGTTGCGGTCTTTTTCGGCCGCTATCGGGGCTGTAAGATTATTTGTTTCCATTGTTGTCCTTATTTATTTTTTTTGACTTTGCGAAGTAAGCGGCTCCGCGGATATTTTTGTGGGTGGATATTACCGGGACTCTATCATCAACATCGTCTCTTGACAGGAAGTCTGCGTCATCCCCTCGTTCTAGGATCTGCCTTATTTCTTGATAACCGTATCGGCGCAACTGCGTGGCGCATGCGCTTGCCGCTACCAGCCGTTCCAGCCCGAAGGTCTTTTCCAACGCCATGATTCCTTTGCATGAGCGGAACGCGGCAGGAGGGTACTTCTTGAGTTCCGCCACTTTGCGCAGATACAACAGCAGGACATTATCCGTCTGCCCGGCCCGTTCGTAAATCTGTTCCAGGTCCTTCTCGTAACTTCCATACCGTCCGGGCAGCCCATGGGCCTCCTTGGTTGTATAGGCATAGGGCGTGTCATCGCGCTGATGTGTGGTCACCAGACGCAGGCCATGGTATATTTCCAGCGTATCGGCATCATAGACAATGTCGACACGTTTTCCTATATACTCTTTGGGCACACTGTAGTGGTGAAGCCTGAAGGTGACGTAGCTGTTCCGCATTACCGTTGCGGAGCGTCGTTCTTTCATCTGATGGCGTATGGCGGGAAGCGGGCGGAGGCAGTCGGATTCAATCTGCTCGAACTGTTCCCATCTGGACAAGGGACGTCCGCTCATCCTGCGCCCGTTAAAAGTTGAGAGTGATTCGGCGATGGCCGCATTCAGGGATTCCAGTGAGTTGAACACAAGCCCCTCGATGTCGGCATACACCGAGCGGTAAAGCAGCTTCACGCCATTTTCCACCAGAGCCTTGTCCTTGGGATGACGTACCCGTGCGGGATATACCATACACCCATAATGCTCGGCAAATGCCGCAAACTCATCGTTGATTATCGGTTCGTTACGATCGCTGCGGGTTACTGCCGCCTTGAGGTTGTCGGGTACTATTGTCATCGGAACCCCTCCGTAAAAATGAAGTGCGTTTTCACACGCTTTAATCAGATCCTGCTTTGATTGAGACCAGACCGCCTCACAGTAGGTATAGTGGCTGCATGGGAGTATAGCCACAAACATTTCAACGCTGCGACATTCGCCGCTTTCACTGTCAACGACCTCAAGTTTGTCACCGGCGAAGTCAATATACATCTGGTCTCCGGCATAATGCTCGACATGACCTACGACATGTGTCACCATGCGGTAACGCATGAGATAGTTACCGAAACTGGCATGCCTGTATCCGTCAGGGTGTGTCTGGCGATACTCTTCGTACAAGGTTTTCACTGTCACACCACGACGACTCAGCCGGGCAGCATACTCCGGAAGAAGCGCCTCAAGCTCAAGTTGGCGTTGTGAAGGAATCCTGTTGCGACCAACACCTTCGGAGAACATCTCTTGGATGCGGGCGGAAGGCATGGATGCCAATTCATTTATCGGTATGCCACACTCTTGAAACAGGCGCACATATCTGCGCACCGTGTTGCGGGACAGCTCAAAGTTCCTGCTTATCTGCTTTATCCCCATCCCCAATGCGTAACATTGGAGAATGTTTGCTATCTTTGTTGTCATAATAGAAATGATTTTATCCCACCGGTCAAGACGGGTATCAAATCTACGAAAAATCCCCTGCCGGACATCGTCTGGCAGGGGTATTTTTATGTTGGAATCAAGGGGATAGGGTTATTTTGGCACAAGGGAATAGAATCGCTTGGTTTTAGGGGGCATCTTACACTGGATTTTCCAGCATATTCGTGTGTATTTGTAAATTAGAACTTCGAATAACTCTGCAAAATGATAATTTTCTGAAATTTCACCCGGTTGAATAAGCGTGTGTATCCAAAATACGTCAAGGGACAAACGGGGGACAAAAATATAAAAAAAAGCAAACAAGAGAAAATATGACTCTCAAAATAACTTGTTTAAAATTTGTTTAAATAGTTTTATATCAGTGTTTTATGATTGGTTTTTGTGTGATTTATTAATAGTTAACTAGTTATACTACTTACCGATAGTGGAATTTGGAGATGTTTGTAACGAACTCCGGATTCTGTCAGACTTGGCTCCTTTTGCGGTGAACGGAAGAGTGTGAAATGGATGCAGGGGAAAAGAAGAAGTTGTGTGCCTACTTCTGTACTTAAAGATGATTAACCAATTGAAGTGTTAAATAAATTATTTAATTTATTTACTAAATTTAATGGTTGTAGGATTCGAAGATTTGAGTTATGTTTTTCATGAACTATTGTCTCAAAATTAACCGTTCTTATCGTCTGTAACCTACAACCTGTAATAAAAAGTGTAAGATATTACGAAAGTGTTTAAGAAAAACACACATTTTTAAGAGGAAACATTGATGTGCTAATTCTTGTCGGTTGTAGTTATGGGTAAACTAGAGTAATTTTGCGAATTAATATACAAGAATAAGCATTTAATATGAAACCAATAGATAATTATGACAAACAATACCTTCTAGCTCTTGGAAAAAGAATAAAGTTTTTTCGAGAAGAAAAAGGTGTCTCTCAAGAACAGCTAGCAGCAATATGTAACGTTCATAGAACGTATATAGGTATGCTGGAGCGAGCCGAACGTAATGCTACAATAATCAGCATAATAAAAGTTGCTAAAGGTCTTAATATTCCGTTGGTTAAATTATTAGAGAATCTCGAAAATGAATATTGATATAACATATTACACAAGAGTTTTTGGTTTTAAAATCGAAGAAGCCAATTTTTCAAAAGGCTTTATACCAAAACATATAATACTTGATAGAACAAGAAACATCCATTCATATATCGTCTTTTGCGACATATGTGAAGGAAAATCATCTAGTATCTATTGGGATAACAACTCCTCAAAGGAGGGGGTTATTTCTATCGTTCAAACGCAATACTCTCAGCTAAATAGACCTTTATTTTTTGTTTTTCAAAAGGATAAACAATTCGTATGCATAGAAGGTAATGAAGTAAGGGAAGAGTTATTGGCGAATCCTGAAGTTGATATAATAAGTTATATGTGGAATAATTCCATGTCTCTTATGGAAACTTCGATGTTAATACATAAAGAACTATGAATCCAGATATAGAACTTTTTAAAGAACTTCTTGAGTTTAGCAATGCTAATCAAGAAGCGATCGAAACGAAATTTAAGCGCAACATGGAGTTTACAGAATTTCATGAGAATTGCTACGAAACGATGTTCAATGAGCAGAGACATACATCAGCTCCATTAGCACCTAAGGTTCTTAAAGAAAAAGTAGAAGGGCTGACTGAAGCTTATAAGAAAAATGGCAATTTCTTCATAGCAAAGCGTAATGAGTCAATTAAAGGTCTTGATATACAAAAGGGACAGTGGTATGAAAAAGCACTCCAGATGTTCCTTGCAACGAAGGGAATTAAAGTGACTAAAAAAGGCTTTCCATATCCAGACTTTGAGGTATCCATAGATGATAAGGTGGTAGGATATTATGAATTGAAGTATATTAAATCACCTTTCCTCACGGCAAACACAAAGATAAAGGAAACTTATCCTTATCAGTCAACGCGATATGACTACGAAGCTTCTTTAACATTGGACACTGGACAAAAAATGGAAAAACAGCGAGATAAAAGCGAAGAACTTATAACTCAAGGATTTTCTGTTTATTACGTTTGGTGGTTTGACTGTTTTCATATTAAGGGAATATTTGCAATGTCTGCACCAGCTGTATTTGATTATTACGACCATTTAACAGGCAATCTTCTTGTACGTAAATCAAGAGAGGGTGACAAAGATGTTCACCAAGAAAAAGGTAAGATTTACCCTCCTTTGCTTGAAATGGATACTTTTACTGAATTAATTGATACTTTCGAGGAACATGCATAAGTTTTATTTGACAAACAATATTGGAGGTGGCGGTACTAATGTAAGTCGTTTTGTTGATTACAGTCAGCTATTCTCTATGGGCAACGTCGGCTTGTTGCTGAATTATTACTATTTGACTCTTCGTTGTAAACCTGCCTTTGATACCAAGGTAGTAAAACGCATCACTGAGAGTTCAACCATTTCTGATTTCATAAATTGGGCGCGAGAACAATTTAAGTTGTCCAGAAGTGTATGGGAAGGTTTCGATCAAACATCTGACAATGTATCTATTAATGGGTTCTTACTTGATAATGGTTGTGGTAATTTGGTTAGAAATATGATTAATTCTGGTGGTTTTACTGAAGAATTAATGTCTAGCGAAATAGAACCGTTCCATGACTTTGCTGAAAAGATGTCATTCGATATAGCTATCGCATTTGACTACGCAAAGAAATACACGTATAAGGCTGGTGAGACACTTGATGAAGAGTTACAAGAACTTTGGGATCAGTTAACAACAGATAAATGTATCAATCTACAACTGAGTAAACTGACACTTGAAATTCTCAAAAAGAATGACTATTCGCATAAAGTATATGCGCCTATCCATGGTTACGATTTCAACTCATTTGTGAGCTATTTTAATGATATTATCAGCGCAGAAAAGCAGGTTGGAAAGCAATTCGATGGTTTCGCATTAGGAGGTATTGCGAGCACTAAGGACCTGAATAATGATATTTGGCATGTGCCCAAAGAAGCTCAGAAGAAGAGTATAAAAGGTGGTTGGCTTGTGTCAAAATTGACACAGGAAATCTGTAAACGAACAGAAAAACCTGTCCATATCTTAGGTGCAGGTAATATTTATACACTCCCATTTATGATTAATGCCGGAGCAAGTTCTTCTGATTGTCATTCTGCATGGAGAAGATCTTCTGATGGTGGATTTGAGAAAGCAAAAATTCTTATACCTCTATTAGATAAAGACTTGAACTTTATGAATGATAACAGGTCTCTTGAGTACGTCAAAGTACAAGATGCTGTTAAAGGAGGATATAATTTTGATGTTGATATAGATTTAATATCAAAACTCTATCAGCAGCAGGGAGTAGATAAAGAAGCTTTCTATTGTGGAGAGATCCTTACGTTCTATTCGGCAATGGTACAGTATGATCGTATTATTCGATATTGTGAGCAGAATCCTGATTATATCGCTAAGCTATGTAAAACTCCAGATGCCAAATTTAGTGCAGACTATCGAATTTTAGCAGATTTATTGCTTTAAATGATGGATTTGCGTCAAAATTGACTATATTTGCATACAAGAATTAGCATTTTATGGAATATACAAATAAAATATTTAATCACAGCTGTTTGAATATGAGCGAGTTGCCTGATAAGAGCGTGTCTCTTATGGTAACGTCTCCGCCATACAACATTAACATTGAGTATGGCAATAAGTGGGATAAAGGTAAGTTGGTTGAATCAAAGGGTAAGAAGTATATTGATAATTTAGAAGAAGAGGAATATCGAACAATGCTTTCTGTTGTTATCGAAGAGACTAAACGTGTTCTGAAGGATGATGGTGAAATATGGTTTAACATCAAAAACAGATACAAGAATGAGGAAATCATTCCACCATTTTGGGTGATGGAATTCTTTAAAGATATGTATTTGAAGAACATAATCATCTGGAACTTTGATTGGGGTGGCTCAACTAATAAGCGTTTCTGTTCAAGATATGAATATGTATTCTTCTTTACTAAAAAGAAAGGTGATTACACTTTTAATCTTGAGGATGTAAAAATACCAGCTCTAAACTATCGACCAGATAGATACAAATCACAATTAAAGAATCCTACAGATGTATGGAATATTTCTTTAGTTAGTGGTAATTCTCCGGAACGAACAGAACATCCTGCTCAGTATCCAGAAGAGTTGATTGAAAGAATTATCAAGGTCGGCACAAATCCAGGCGATCTTGTGTTAGATCCATTTATGGGTAGTGGCACTACTGCGGTAGTTGCAAAGAAGCTTGGACGAAACTATGTTGGTTACGAGATTGAACCTGATTTTATCAAAATTGCAGAAAATCGATTAAACAATGTCACACAAGAATTATTTTAGTTCGGAGCAATCTAATATACATGCTGTTAAGGGATGTTTTTATACAATAGCAGACTGTATAGAAACCATGAATAATATGCCTCAAGGTGTTGTAAATACAATAGTTACATCACCACCTTATAACCTGAGTAAAAAGTATGGTAAGTATGATGATAGCAGAACATTTGCAGAGTGGGAGGAATTAATAGACAAAGTTGCTGAAGCAGCTTATAATGTTCTCGTGCCTAATGGTAGTTTCTTACTAAACGTATCACCTGTACCTGACAAGAAAACAAAAGAAATAGTACCATTGGATGCAATAGCTTATTTTGTTTTCAAGAAACATGGATATGCCTTGAGAAATAGTATTGTTTGGCATTTTAACAACATGCAGAACTGTACAAACAGATTGAGTGGCAGATGGGAATCTATTCTTTGGTTTGTTAAGGATATTGATAGCTACCAGTTTAATCTGGACGATATTAGAGTTCCGTATATAACAAAGAACGATAAGCGCCTGACTGGAGTTGGCAGAAATCCAACGGACATTTGGAATTTTGATATTCCAGAAAGTGACTTCTGGTATTTTGATCGAGTTAACAATATGACTAAAAACAAACTTGGCTTAACTGAGCATCCATGTATATTTCCTACTCCAATGATTGAACGCATCATTAAGATGACAACTCATAAGGGAGAAGTTGTAATGGATCCGTTCCTCGGTAGTGGCACGACACTTGTCGCTGCACAAAACCTCGGTCGAATAGGTCTTGGTTGTGAGCTTGATGAGAAATTTGCACCAATTATTGAGAAAAGAGTGTTGAATGAGACCCAAAAAACGCTATTTGGTAGTGAGTTCTTTTAGATGTAAATGATAACAAGAGAGGAATTCATGAACTCTGCTCTAATTTCTTTTCGGTTATACATATCTTATCAAGATTGATAACTACATAAGTAGACCCGCTGATTTTTAGCAGCTATGCTAAAGATCAGCGGGTCTACTTGTTCCCCAAATGTATCTTACAATTCTTAGTGGGAACACAAGATGATTAATACTAGCCATAGTAGTCGTTTAACGCGATAGCAATACGATTGACAACAACGGCTATACCTATGGGGAAGAAGGATCAGAAGAAATACTGCACCTTGTGACCGAGGTATCTGCCATCATGGTCTTTGAGCTTTTTTCGAGCATTTACTCGAACTTCATAGGACATGTAGTAAAGCTTTTGGAATTCCTTTCGTAATTCGTCATTGTTTTTACCAAGTTCCTCTTTGGCAAGTTGTCGACCTCTTGCTTACCTGTAGCCGAGAGCTCTAGGTGTATACACAACTTTTTGGGAGCTTCCTTAATGATGTTGTCGATATGAGTAATAATCGTATCAACCTTGTCGCTTAGCGCCTTGATTTTGGCTTCTAGATATTTCAAGGAATAGCCGAGACCGAAAGAAATTTGGTTGATAAGTTGGGATATACTAAATCTTCATTATTTCAAATAGTGAACGGGAAAGTCTCATTATCGGAGAAGTTCGTTAAGAAGCTATGTTCATTCGGTGAAAATGGGGTAGCAATTTCTATAAACATTTGGAGGGTTATACAGAAGCAAGCGGAGAGCTTTCTGTTCGTGACCGACAAGTGGATGAGTTGATAGGTATGCTTAAAGACCAAATACGGGAGTATAAAAAAAGTTGTTACCCCAATGGTAGATCGTGTAATCAGACTCGTGGAACGGATGGTACGGAGGCGTAACATGGTCGGGCGTTTCACAGATGGGAACCTTCACTTCAAACAGCATCGTGACTACCGTCGGCAACAGCGGTTCCGTCGGCGGTGGTCCGGGTGGAAGGCCCTGGGGCTGGTAGAACCGTACGATATGATAACGGGTGGCAAAAAGCTTCTCCTGTCACGCTCTGGTGTGGCGGGAGAAACTGTATAAAGATGGATTGGGAAGTAAAAATGAGGCTATCAAATGGCACGGATACTCCCTGAACAGCCATGCTGCCTGTGTATTTTATATGGACCTTTTCTATCTGACAGGCGTTGATAATGTTCGATGATTTGAGCCTTGATGTTATCCAAAGCCAAATTGATGCCTCGTGCCTCCTTGCCCTTTTCTTTAGCTCGGTTTTTCGTATCCCAAAAAACTTTGGAGATGGTCTGTTTGTAACTGAATTGGACTACAGGGGCGTTGGTTGCTACTCTTCCCATAATGGGAACAATACCGTTTTTCTCCTTGTTTCCGTTCATGTAGAACAGCATCTTAAATGTACTTCGCATCATCTAGCTCTTTTGGATTACAAGATTAGTTATCAGTGAGTTATATATCGTTATGCAGAAGATCGAAACATTCTCTAACGACCAAGAAATTCACCCAATCATCGGGTAATGATTTGAAAACTGTTCCGCTTCATTACCTTGCGCTCCCTTGTTTTTTTGACAAGGTGAGTTTGTCTGTGGTTTTCTTCATAAGTCATTGAACATTAGTGCTACCCTCATCATTTCCCGTTTTCATTGGATTTTTCCAGAGATTATTTTGTAACTTTACCACACAATTGAGAAACGTATAAAATACAATGCAGCAAAATAAAATGAACATATCATCAAATACATTATATCGAAGCACATCATGTTTTGAGCGTATGTCATATATTCATACTTCAGGCATTGAATTATTAGATAAATTCAAAAACACTTTCTAACGAACGTTTTATAAACAGGTCGGGATATATTAGATGCAGATCTCCCTTATAGAAAAGATAAATTGAAGCCGTTGGAAAGTCCTTACTACACTTTTCTACGGCTTTGTTTTAGATTTTTATCTACAATAAACGCTGCACCTCAGCATATCACGAGCAATGCTCGGTTCTGTGTTCGGCTTGCAGTTTTTTTACTCATTGGTGACGTTCGTATCATACGCCCTTCTCCGTCATTTTTGTTTATGGATGTTGTAAATTTTTTATTAACCGCACAGTGATGCGCACAAAAAAGAAGATTATGGATTATAAATTTGACGGAAGCAGGGTGTTCTTTACATCCGATACCCACTTCAACCATACCACTATTATCAGGTTTTGCAACAGGCTCTTCAAGGATGTGGTTCACATGAATGAAACGATTATTTCCAACTGGAACAGAGTGGTTGATTCGGATGGTATCGTGTTTCATTTGGGCGACTTCTGGCTGGGAGATTCTGCCAATTATCGTCAGGCACTTATTGTTCCCGGAAACCATGAATACTATAATTATTTCGATGTGATGGATAGAGGGTTGCAATGGAAATGGCTGTTCAAGGAGAATGTAGGGTATTATCAGAATCAAGTGGTACGGATAGATGATACTGATTTATCATAAGTACTTTGTGGTCACGTATCCATCCAAATGACGAGTATTTTGTGTGGAAAGGCATGAATGATTTTAGACAGATCAAATTCGATGGGAAACTGCTGCAGGTGGAGGAGTTCAATCGAATGCATGAAATCTGCATTGATTTTATAAGGAGAAGTCTCATGAAGAATACGGCTAGCCATATTGTGGTAGTTACCCATCACCTGTCTACTCTTTGTGTTGTAGCTTTGTAACATAAGGATTCTGTACTGAACAGCGCCTTGCCTCCGAATATGGTGACCTGATTGCCGACAGCTAGATCGATGTCTGGATATATGGTCATTCACATGCCAATATCGGCACAGAAATAGGAAATATCCGGGTAATATGCAATCAGATGGGATATATTTTTGAAGACGAGCATCTGATGAATGGATTTGATCCGGGCAAGTATATTGATATTTAAGGAGAATAAAGAAATCTGCAATCTTCCATATCAGCAGTGGATTGGAAGGATACACGAAAGGACTTTAACAGGATAGAGCCGAGATTCAGGATTAAGACAAAGGATGGAGAAATTTCTATAAAAGCTTTGGAAGATTGCGTGAACGGACGTTCTTCGTCTTCTTTAGAGACTATGACAATACGACAGTATTGCAAATATTTCCGTATAGCGCACGAAGTGTATGAGTTGTTCTATAGAAATTTGCCTGTCAGCAGATACACCCGAACTGAACAGACAGATATCCCGAATGAATTGAATGACGTACTCTATTATAATCGAATGAAGTTTACAAATATTGATGAGCAGTACGATGTTGATAGCCTGGATGATTTCATCCGGGCTGGCAAGGATCATTACAGTGAACTGGTCCTTTCCCGCCTGAATATCTTTACGTCAGATACAGAGTGCCCAGGATGGGTGATTGTCGTTTCCAACAGTTATTCCGCCAATGCCGACAAGCTTTTGAAGATATTTGAGGAAGAAGATTATGTCAGGTTGGTTCCTGATTCATATCATAACTATATGGGCTGTCAAGAGGAAGGCTTCGTTTATGAGTTACCGTAGGAATATGAATGTAGCGAAGATGGCAGGTTATCCCTGACTGCTGAGCAGTACAAAGAGATTGTTTCGCTTGCTGAATGGTAGAAAGAGGAGAAGATCAAGCTTGACTAATTTCATTTTTCATTTAACATACATCTGGCAATCCGTTTGGTTCGTCAGTAACATGCAAATTATTGGCACTGATTCGAAATAGTGCCGATAATTTGCACAATTCTGATATTTCAAATATGACTTAATCAAATTCTAATTAACAGATATTGTTCGATGCAATAGAATTCCCTACGATAGATGAAAGAATAAGAAACCTTTTTAATATGATGGATTGGATGAGATATCTTCTATCAGTTTCATTAGATGGAGATCAAGAATGGTATTCAATAATGAAATAATAAGTTATAAATGGTGTAAAATTCTATTGGCATATCGAGGATGATTTCACTAAGCTCGGAGTCCGTTGATAACAACTTCTAGAATTGCTGAAATAAGTAACGAGAATATTTATCTAACATTCTAAACGGAATATCATTTGTAGTAACTTCAGCTATAGATGTTTTGTTTATATTTGGCTGTATATCATTATTATAACATTTGTACATATTCACAAATAAGAGATTTAAACAGCTTTATGAAATGATAATTGTCTCTGATTTTGCCTGATTTGATAGGAATAAGTCTTCAAATTGCATTGAGGGACATAAATTTGTCCCCCGTGTGCGACTTGAGGGACAAATGGGGGGCAAAAATGCTAAAAAATAATTATAACAAGAGAAAATACGAGTAAAAAAAGAAAATGGAGTAATGCTTTGAAGTGGCTGATTTAACTCATTTTACGACTTTATGTTTTCTCTTTTTATGATTTTGTTTTCATTTGATTATTTGCCGATGCAAAAATGTTGAAATATATTTTGTAGCACCATATCATTCGTCACCTCCCCCGCGATGTCGCTCAAATGGAAGATGCACTCCCTGATGTCCTGGGCCACGAAGTCTCCTGAAAGATTGTTTACCAATCCCTGTTGTACGCGTCCGATGGCTTCTAAAGCATGCGTAAGGGCTTCGTAATGGCGGGCATTGGTCACTATCACGTCGTTCTGGGTTATCGTAGGCAGATTGGCGGCGGCTATAAGTTTCTTCTGAAGCACATCCGTATTTTGCCTTTTCTTGGCGGAAATAAAAATACATTCGGCGTCAGGAATGATGGAAGAAACCGCAGAAAGCACCTCATCAGAATGAGCCGTGCCCAGCAAGTCCGCTTTGTTGAATACCAATATCAAATGCTTTCTTTCCAGACGCGGAAGTACCTGCCCCGATAGCTGATTCATTTGCGACGCTGCGTCCGTTGCATCAATCATCCAAAGCACGATCTCCGCTTGTTCCAGTTTTTGGAACGTGCGCTCTATGCCCAGACTCTCAATCGTATCATTGGTTTCGCGGATACCTGCCGTGTCAATGAAACGGAAAGTAATGCCGCCGATATTGGTCGTATCTTCAATCACGTCGCGCGTAGTGCCGTGAATATCGCTCACGATAGCTTTGTCCTCGTTCAGCAATACATTGAGGAGCGTTGATTTCCCGGCATTCGTTTCGCCGATGATGGCTACCGGTACGCCGTTTTTGATCGCATTTCCTACACTGAACGAATGTACCAGTCGGGAAATGACCCCCTCGATATGATCCGCCAATCGGCAAAGCTCCGTTCTGTCCGCAAACTCCAACTCTTCATGGTCGCTGAAATCCAGTTCCAGCTCAATCAGTGAAGTGAAGTGTAGCAACTGGTTGCGTAGCTCCGTAAGCTCCTTGCTGAATCCGCCACGCATCTGGCTCATGGCAAGGCGGTGGGTGGCGGCAGATGAAGAAGCAATCAGGTCCGCCACGGCTTCGGCCTGGCTCAAATCCATCTTTCCATTGAGAAAGGCGCGTTGCGTGTATTCCCCCGGTCCCGCCAGGCGGCAACCGTGCTTGATGAGCAATTGCAAAACCTGTTGCAAGATATAGCTCGAACCGTGACAGGTGATCTCCGTACTATCTTCGCCCGTGTAAGAGTGCGGGGCGCGAAACAGGCTGACAAGAACCTCGTCGATGATTTCCTCTCCATCGTGTATCTTCCCGAAAGTCAGTGTATAAGGTTTGCAATCCGTCAGCGTTTTACCGGATTTTGCCGGGGTGAAAATGTGGCTGGTGATACGAATGGCGTCCGCTCCTGAGACGCGAATGCTTCCGATTGCTCCTCCTTGGGCCGTGGCAATGGCACAGATGGTATCCTGATTCATCATAAAAATTGTTATTTGAGTTGCAAAGATAGCCTTTTGGGGTAAAAAAAAGAACGCGATTGTATATTACTTACTCTTTTTTATTACATTTGCTCAATTTTCGTAGCCTTTACATGATACACTTTGTTATTATGGCGCAAGACAAAATAAAAATGCATGATTCCGCTTCTCATACTACCGAGAAAGACGAGAACACGGAACTACTGAAAGAGAAATTATTGAAGGTCAACTCCGTTCTGGCTGCCCATCAAATTGCTCTCTGGGAGATAAATATCAATACCCTGGAGTGCACTTTCACTCAGGAATATTTTGAAAGTTTAGGCTTGGATAAAGTCGGCATCCGTTATCAGAATTTGGAAGAGTTCTGTAGCTTTGTGCATCCCGATGATAAGCATTTGGTGTCGTTGGATGGCTTTCAAAAGAAATTGGATGGCTTTGAAGAGTCCAAAGTCTTACGCGTGCGTTGCGTAGGTGCGCATGGCGAAATAGTCTGGTTGGAGTACCACCTCTTATCTGTAGAGAAAGATAGAAGTGGAAATCCGGAAAGCCTCTTATGCTATACCGTGAATGTCACCGGGCAGTGCGAACGCGAAACGCGCATATCGCGCATGGAAGAGCGAAACAGGAAGATAATACAGGCATTGCCTGAATTCATCTTCATCTTTGATGAAAATTTCTTCCTCATCGACGTGTTAATGTCTTCTGACACCATTTTGCTCCATCCCGTTGAACAGCTACGGGGAGCGGACGGGCGCACCATTTATTCTCCCGAAGTCAGCGACCTGTTTCTACGGAACATACGTCAATGCCTCGAAGACGGGGAGTTGAAGGAGATAGAGTATCCCTTGGATGTGGATGATTGCGAAAGGCATTATTTCCAGGCACGCATCGCTCCGTTCGAAGATAATAAAGTGATGGCATTGATACACGATATCGGTGACAGGGTGCAACGCTCCAATGAACTCATCGAGGCGAAGCAACGCGCAGAAGAGGCCGACCGCATGAAATCGGTGTTCCTGGCCAATATGAGCCACGAAATCCGCACTCCTTTGAATGCTATCGTGGGATTCTCTGAAATCATAGCTTTGACGGAAGATGAAGTGGAGAAAGCCGAATACCTGAACATCATCCAGAAGAATAGCAACCTGTTGTTGCAACTCATAAATGACATTCTGGACCTTTCCCGCATTGAGTCGGGAAAATCGGAAATGAACTTCCAGTTGGTCGAAATGACCGGACTGATTGACGAAGTGGAGAAAGTGCATCGCCTGAAAATGAAAACGGGCATCCGATTGAATGTGATACGTCCCGATGAGGAAATCTGGATTATGGTGGACCGGAACAGGATTACGCAAGTGCTGTTCAACTTCCTCTCCAATGCCATTAAGAATACCCACGAAGGGGCCATCACCCTGGGGTTAGAGGTCTGCGGAGAATGGTTGAAGGTGTATGTAACGGATACCGGTTGCGGCATTGCGAAGGAGAAATTGCCCTTGATTTTCAACCGTTTTGAAAAGCTGAACGATTTTGTTCAGGGCACGGGTCTGGGGCTCCCCATCTGCCAGAGCATCGTGGAGAGATTGGGAGGAAAGATTTCCGTAGAGTCCGAAGTAGGAGTGGGGAGCACTTTCGTGATGACCCTTCCTTACCGCCAGTTTGTGTTGGGAGCGGATGGTGAACCTGTTGAAGCCAATGCCCACGTAGAGCGAAGATCAGACGGCAGGAAGAAAATTCTGATAGCCGAAGATACGGAGTCTAACTTTATGCAGATAAACATTTTGCTGAAAAAGGACTACACCATTTCGTGGGTTACCAATGGCGAAGAGGCCGTAAATAGTTTCTTGCGCGAGCGTCCCGACCTGATATTGATGGACATCCGCATGCCGGTGATGAACGGTATTCAGGCTACGGAAAAGATACGTACCATCGACATCGATTTGCCTATCGTTGCGGTGACGGCCAATGCTTTCCTGATAGAACAACAACAAGCATTAGCCGCCGGATGCAATGATATTATTGCCAAACCATATACTTACGAAAGATTGAAGGAAACAATCATCAAGTATATTTGAGTGGGTGTTTCTTAAATTCTGTCCAGTACAGTTTTTATCAAAGTGTCAATCGTATTCTTGTAGCCCGTATTGGCTTCTTTAATCAACCGGTTGGCTATGACCATGCATACCGTGGTCGCCTTATGTCCCATCAGGCGGCTCAAACCGGCCAGTGCGGAGCTTTCCATCTCGAAGTTCGTAATGCGATAGCCATTGTATTCAAAGTTCTCGATCTTTTCATTTTGCTTCGGGTCGGCCAGCGGAATGCGTAGTTCGCGTCCTTGCGGGCCAAAGAAACCACCGGCGGCAATTGTTACACCGCGTACCATATCGTCTCCGGCAATGCGCTCTATCAGTTCGGCATTGGCGTCGATCACGTACGGAGCAGGTGCGCACATATTCCCCGACCATCCCATGTGGTTCAGGAATGCACGTTCGAATGGCAGGTCGCACACTTCATTGCGCCCTGAATAGAAGTTCAGCAGGCCATCGAAACCAATGGACTTTTGCGAGCAGATAAATGTACCTACGGGCGTATTCGGTTGCAAACCGCCACAAGTACCGATGCGTACCAGTTCTAACTGGCGAAGTTGGGGCTTTTCTTCACGTGTGTTGAAGTCGATGTTGGCCAAGGCGTCTAGTTCGTTCATCACAATATCGATGTTGTCGCAACCAATACCCGTAGAAACCACCGTGATGCGTTTGCCCTTGTAGGTACCTGTAATGGTTTTGAACTCGCGGCTTTCCACTTCACATTCTTTATTCTCAAGGTGTGAGCCTACCAGTGCCACTCTGCCCGGGTCGCCCACCAGGATTACTTTGTCTGCCAGCCACTCAGGCTTTACGTGCAGATGAAAAACTGAACGGTCATCATTGATAATAAGTTCGGAAGATGCAAAATACTTTTTCATATTCTGGATTTTTTGGTTGATACGTTTATAAATAGAAAACGCCGGAACGGGATTACTGTTCACCGGTTCCGACGTTTTTCTGGGGCAATAATTCTACCGGTTATTTACTCAACGGCTGGTTTGAGTTGTTTCCCGATGGTTTGGCTATGGTTTCGCGCATGGAAGTATCAGCTTCGATGTTCTTCATCCGATAATAATCCATGATGCCCAGGTTGCCGTTACGGAATGCTTCTGCCATGGCCTTAGGTACTTCGGCTTCTGCCTCGATCACCTTGGCGCGTGCTTCCTGAGCTTTCGCCTTCATTTCCTGTTCGCTGGCCACGGCCATTGCACGGCGTTCCTCAGCTTTGGCCTGGGCGATATTCTTATCTGCATTTGCCTGGTCTATCTGCAAAGCCGCACCGATGTTCTTGCCTATATCGATATCAGCGATATCAATGGACAGGATTTCGAAAGCCGTACCGGCATCCAGACCCTTGCGGAGCACAAGTTTGGAGATTGAATCCGGGTTTTCCAATACTGACTTGTGGTTTTCGGACGAACCGATGGAAGATACGATACCTTCGCCTACACGGGCCAGGATAGTGTCTTCACCGGCACCACCCACCAACTGGCGGATATTGGCGCGTACCGTTACACGGGCTTTGGCTATCAACTGGATACCATCTTTTGCTACGGCGGTCACCGGAGGAGTATCGATCACCTTCGGGTTTACCGACATCTGAACGGCTTCGAACACATCACGTCCGGCAAGGTCGATTGCGGTAGCCATCTGGAAGGATAATTCAATATTAGCTTTAGAGGCGGATACCAAGGCGTGCACCACTCTTTCTACGTGTCCACCAGCCAGGTAGTGAGCTTCCAGCTCGTCGCGGGTAATGTTGCTCAATCCGGCTTTGTGTGCTTCAATCATACCCGGTACAATGATGTAAGGAGGTACGTTACGGATACGCATTAAAAACAATTGCACCAATGAAATCCTGACTCCCGAAACTTTGGCGGACAACCATAGGAAGAAAGGAACATAGTGGAAGAACAGTACGATGAAGATAATGCCTCCTATCACAAGAAAGGCAGTTAGGTACATAGTGTCTACGTTCATGATTTATAAGATATTAAGTGTGAATATTAGTCTTTTTTCTTTTCTACCATGATAACGCCGTCCGCAATACGGTTTACAATGATAGGGGTTTTTTCATTCAGAAATCCGTCCATGGATTTCACTTCCACGATGTTGCCGTCTATTTCGGCATTGCCGATCAGTGCCAGGCGTGTAATGGCCACACCCGTATCGCCTACTTTTACTTGATCCGCGGCCGTACGGTCCACCTTCGATGTGATATTCTTCTTCAACGCCACTTTATCCAAGGTCTTGGAGCGCATGAAGAGTATCAATGAGCCTATGCAGGCTATTGCCGATACACCGAGCGTGATGAAACCAGCCGTTGTACCCAGATAGGCAAAGGCATAGTAGTTGGCATAGATCATGCAAGCTCCGGCCAGAATTCCGGCTATGCTGATGCCCGGGATGACGAACAGTTCTACCAAGAACAGGATAACTGCCGCAACAATGAGTACAATGATGATAAGTATGTCCATAGTTTTCTATTTAAAGGATTGTTTTTCTGTATTACGCACTTCAATGGCGGCCTTCTCCAATTCACCTGATAATTGTTGTATCTGCTTTTCCAGGTCGAGTATGGCGGGAGCCAGTTTGGTTTTATCGCTTTCCTTGGCGCGGGAGTACAAGGAACGTTGCTCTTCCAATTTGTTTTGCTGCTGTCTGAAGCTTTTCTCCAATTGGCGGTATTTGCTGAATAAGCTCTTGGCCTGAGGAGATTTGAAATCACTCCATTGATAATACGTAGTGTGGTCATCAATTACAAATTCAAAGTCATAGCTCCGTTCGGCTTGTGGCTTTTCACTGATAGCGGCTTGCAGGCGGCGTTTGGCATCAGATACTGTATTTTGATCTACCCATGTATCTTTCAGGGAGTGAATTTGAGCAAGTCGGACAACTTTTTTCTTGTCCATAGCTTCGTAGTTATACACCCGTTTGGAAGAGTTGGGAATAAATACGTAAATACATACTTTCCCTTCCGGCTGGTAGCGATCGGAAGCAAACCATCCGAGGTTGTTGAACTCGTCGATGGCAAACATATAGTCGTTATAAGGAGAATTGAATGGCATGCCCACATTCTCCGGAGTCAGATAAGTGTTGGTATTCGTATTGTAGCGGGTAACGAATATGTCGTATCCACCTATTGAATTCTCACCGTCGGCGGCATAGTAGATAGTTGCACCATCCGTCAATACGTACGGATAATTGGCGTTGATGGAGTCGTTGATGCTACCGGGCAATAGGCTGCCTTTACTCCATTCGCCTTGCATCTTGTTGCGGGCAAGGATGCTGAGTTTGCCATCAGGCTGGCGTTCACCGTAATAAATCTTATTACCGAGTTCAGTTTCGTATACAGTAGCTTCTATTTCTTCTTTATTCTGGAAGAAATCGTTGTACGTGAATAATTTACCGGATTCCGGACTGATTTTATAAGCTTCCAAAAAGCGGTCTTTATCCACTACGATACTATCGATAATGCACACTTCTTCAATACCTTTCAGCATGCGGAGATTGGTCTTGCTCTTTTCCAGAAGTTTTTCAGCTTCTGCGGTAGACCTTTTTCGTTTGGAAAGATCACTGATATACTCTTCGTAACACTTGATGGCATCTTCAAAACGATACAGGTCGTTATAATTTCGTGCCAGATACAGTTGTCCGCTGGGGATACGTTTCTTAACGGCTGTTTCCAGGTATTTCAGGGCTACGTCAGGTTCTCCTGTTTCCAGGCAGCATACACCGTACCATAAATTATAATTTCCGTTTGCCGGTTGTGTCCTGACGAATTTCTTGAAAACGGGTTTGGCTTTCTCGTACTGCCCCTTGTTGTAAAAAGCTTTAGCTTGTTCCAACGTCTGTGCCGATGCACCGACTAATACGAGACAAAATAGAAGGAGTAAAATATATCTCTTTTTCATGCTAGTTATCCAACTTACAAATTCGAATGTTCAAAAATACAAATTAATCGGGAATAATGCTGCTTTCCGTTATTCTATTATGTTAATTCTTCTTTAAATCATTCTTTTCTCTTACTTTTGCAGGACAAAGAGTAAAAGAGCTATAAGCTACATGAGCTACGAGCTACAAGTAGTTGCGTAACGTCCGCATGGGACTTGTAGCTCTTAGCTTGTAACTCGTAGCTTTGAATTATTATGGCGCAATTTACTGAAGAAGAGAAGACCATCCGCCGCATAGAAAAGCGGTTTAGTAAGGGACTGGTAGAATATGGGCTGATAGAGGATGGGGATAAAATCCTCATCGGACTTTCCGGTGGCAAAGACTCTTTGGCGTTGGTGGAATTGTTGGCAAAGCGCGCCCGTGTCTTTAAGCCCAGATTCTCCGTGGTTGCCGTTCATGTGGTTATGAAGAATATACCTTATCAGAGTGATTTAGCATATCTGCGTGAGTATGTTGAGTCGTGGAATGTCCCTTTCGTACTGTATGAGACGGAGTTCGATGCAAGTACGGATACGCGTAAGTCACCTTGTTTTCTTTGTTCATGGAATCGGCGTAAGGCGTTGTTTACTGTTGCCAAGGAACAAGGTTGTAATAAAATAGCATTGGGACATCACATGGATGATATTCTGGAAACATTATTGATGAATATCACTTTTCAGGGCGCGTTTAGTTCCATGCCTCCTCGTTTGGTAATGAAGAAGTTCGATATGACGATTATCCGTCCGATGTGTTTGGTACATGAGTCTGATTTGCTGGAACTGGCACAGATAAGAGGATATCGGAAACAGGTGAAGAATTGTCCTTATGAAGCGCAATCTCATCGAAGCAATATGAAAGACATTTTGCATCAACTGGAAGAAATGAATCCGGAAGCTCGTTATAGTCTTTGGGGAAGTATGGCAAATGTTCAGGAAGAGCTTCTTCCTAAAAAAGTTAGTAATTTAGATTAATTAATTATCGCTTAAATATTCATAACTGAAATGAAAGGTCTTTATACGATTCTGCTTTTAATTGTCTCCAATGTCTTTATGACTTTTGCCTGGTATGGTCATCTGAAGTTGCAAGACATGAAAATTATTACAAACTGGCCGCTTTATGCCATCATTTTGTTTTCGTGGAGCATTGCTCTTGCGGAATATTTCTGCTTGGTTCCGGCCAACCGTATTGGGTTTATAGGCAATGGCGGTCCTTTTTCATTGATACAGTTGAAGATAATTCAGGAGGTGATTACTCTTATTATTTTCACTGTATTTACTACTGTCCTTTTTAAAGGTGAAAGCCTGCATTGGAATCATTTTGCGGCATTCATTTGCCTGGTATTGGCAGTGTATTTTGTATTCTATAAATGATAATTTACCAGCGTAGCGCTGGAGCAAGGTTCTCCTTCGGCGTGCAAGTAATCTTTCAGACACGGATGACACGGATGACGCGGATTCTTTTTTCCTTCGGTGTGATATGCCGGTATGTATAGCGCAGCTTTAAAAATCCGCGTCATCCGTGTCATCCGCGTCTAAAAGATTAAAGTCCGCGTTCGTCCGCCTTATCCGCGTAGTCCGCGTACCCATTCCCTCGCCGATAAATTATCATCTAACATAATATAAACTAATTGTGATCGGGACACTTATATTCAATTGATTGAATACAAGGATGCGGTCTCGTTACTTATTCACCCCGTTCCAGTGGATTATAAGGAACGTTTTTCGGGTTCTTGGTTGCATTGCCGTGTTCATCACTTACTTTAATGGTAACGTTCGGCATACTTCCGGTGATAAATCCCACCGGATCTGCATAATAGCGTTCATGTACTTTATTGTATGCTTTACGATTCATCGGTTCATGCTTCTTTCCATCGAAGAGTATAGGTCTGTCAGTATGGCATTGCTCTATACCTGTGGCGGTGAATGAATAATGCCCTTCACTGTCTACGGCTTTCAGTATCAGCCCCGGCAATCCGCATAATTTCCAGGGACCTTCGCTAACAGGAATTTCTGTAGTGAACCATGCTGTCCATGTCCGTCCTTTGAACTGACATTCGGCTTTGCCGCAGAGGTAGGAGAGGATACTGTCGTTTTCTGCCAGTATCTTCCACTGCGGACGTTCATCCGGTTCTTCGCAACGCAGGCGGGATATGCCTGCTATTTCATCGAGAGTCGTTACTTTTCCGGCAGGATAACCTCTGAAGGTACGTTCGCTCAGTTTGCTTGTTCCGTATTGTTTCAGATGTTCATTAATCGTTTCCTGCGAGGCTTTATTGGCGAAGTCTACTGCCAGTACAGAGTCGCAAACATACTTGGTGTAACTGTAGAACTTAGAGAGATTTTTACCGACTTCCAACATCATAGTTTCTTCCGTAACATTTTCCGGCTTTTCTGTATTACTGATACAGCGCGTTTCATATTGCACAAGGATTTGTGCCTCACCGATGGTATCATTTTGGATTTTCGTTCCATCGGAAACGATGATTTGTGCCTTCGCTTGTGATGCGAACAATATAGCGAGACACAGATTAAAAAAGATAATTCTTGCACTCATAGTTTTACTTTTTAGAGGTTTGACATGCTGTTGCCAGCAAATATTGTAGTGCAAAACTATGCGGATTTTACTTCAGAAGAGGCTGAAAGTTATTACTGAAATATTACTCAATGCATAATATCTGCCTCGTACGTACCTATATTTGCAAGCTAACTTTTACCTTTGCCGGTACTAAATGAAAGTCTTTCTAAGCGAGACTAAAAAAAGAACAATTATGGAACAACGGATTAAGATCGTTTGGATATTCTCCATCGTATCGATGCTGCTTATTACCTGCGGACAGGTTTACTGGTTGCGTAATCAGTATCAATATATGAATGATGAACAGATCAATGATATTTATGATCGCATCTTGCAGACCACTCAACAGTATGACTCTATCCGTACTCCTCAACCCAAAAAGGTGCTCAACAATGCCAATATGTTCTTCTATCAACTGAGCAAATCCATTGATTTGGAACACCGCACCACCATTGATGAAGTGATTTTGGGTGCTCTGAAAGGAAGAGAGTTGGAGAACATGGGGGGGAATGTAGAAACTCTCAAGATAGAGACGCGAGATTCGGCTAAGGTGGATGACCAAACAAAGAAAACACAGCGTGAGCAATGGATATTGGATAGTATCATTCCTAAAGAAAGGATCATCGTTATGGATTCATTTAAGATCAATATGTCCGATAAGGATGCTCCTAATCTGAATTCGGTGATTAATCTTTATCGTCTTGAACTGGATGTACCTTTCGCATTGCAGCAATTTGATTCTTTGCTTGCCATGCGCCTGGACAATCAGCCGTTTACTACGCATCTGGTGGTTTCCGAAGATTCCATTTACCAGTGGAATGCGGAACTGAAACGGCAAGGTACATTGTTCAATCCATATATAGAAGTAATGTATCCTTATAATCCCCTGAAACGTCAGTTTGTGCTTGTTTCCGTGAAGGTTTCCCCTCATGCGGTACTTGTGCGTATGGGTTGGCAGTTAGTGGGCAGTACCTGTCTGATTTTTCTGCTGGGGCTTTGTCTGCTGTTTCAGATAAAAACCATCTTGAAGCAACGACGGATAGACGAACTGCGAAAAAGCTTTGTAAACACTATGATTCATGAACTGAAACGTCCCGTCCAGGCTCTGAAAATGTGTATAGCCTTTCTCAATGACAAGTCTATGCGAACAGATGAGAAAGCAATGGATGAAGTGATTCACGATTCCATGTCCGAGCTGGATAACCTGTCGGCCTATCTTTCGAAATTACGTGATATGACGCGTGCCGATGATGAACACACGCAGCTTTCCGTCCGTACCTTTGATATAAAGACGAGTTTGGAAAAGCTTGTCCGGCTTTACCATATGCCTGAGGATAAGGATGTTGCTATTGAAACCCATTTTAGTTCGGAGACTCTGGTAACGGCAGACCCGGTGCATGTTTCTAATATTATCAGTAATTTGATAGAAAACGCCGTGAAGTATTCGGGCAAGTCTGTGCATATTGTTGTAGATTGTCTTTTGCAGGATCACCAATTGATGATACGGGTGGCTGATGATGGTATCGGCATTCCGGTTTCCGAACAGAACCGTGTATTCGATAAGTTCTATCGGGGCAGTAATCTTCCCGACCGTTCGTTGCCCGGCATTGGTCTGGGGTTGAGTTATGTAAAGTTGTTGGTAGAAGCGCATCATGGAAGCATTTCTTTAAATAGTCAGGCAGGCAAGGGGACAACGATTGAAATTATTATTCCCCAATAAGTCTGTGCTAATCCGCATAATCCATACTCTAAAATAACCAATGATATGAAAGCCTTGAAAATACTTTTTGCCGATGATGATTTGAAATATTCAATGCTGCTGAAGCGCTTTCTTGAGAAGGAAGGCTATGAAGTGACTTATGCCGGAAACGGGAAAATTGCTCTGGAACAATTTCCGCTCATAAAGCCTGATTTAGTATTGCTCGATATCAATATGCCCGGTTATAATGGCTTTGAAGTGGCCGAACGTATCCGTGAGACGGATAAACACGTCCTGATCTTCTTCCTTTCCGACCGTAGCGATAAGGCCGACCGTCTGCAAGGTTTCCAGCTTCGTGCGAACGATTATCTTGCCAAGCCGTTTTATCCGGAAGAACTTATAGCCCGTATCCATGAACGTTTCACTTCCCAGCTTTCCGATACGGTGGAGGAGGAGACTTACCGTTTTGGTCAGTCTGTCTTCAATTACAGTACCAATGAAATACGAACGGGAAATAATAAAGTACTTATTACCTCCCGTCAGGCAGAGATCCTCCGCTTGTTGGCGAAGAATCTCAACTTGGCTGTAGACCGTGACTTGCTGTTGAATACAGTTTGGAGTAGTACCTCTTATGCAAACTCTCTGGCGTTGAATGTACAAATTACTTATTTGCGTAAGGCACTTCGCAATGATCCTTCAGTGAAGATAGAATCGTTGATGAAGAAAGGATATATATTATCCTTTAATGACTGCAATGGGCGATAAGGTAGTCAGAATACGTACCAGATCAGCCTGATTGGCCATTACTTCATCAATATTCTTATAAGCGCCGGCAGCCTCTTCCAAGTCTTGACGTCCACGAATGGCATGTATGATATTCTGCGATTCAAGACGGGCAATTTCCTCTTCGAGTGATAGGCTGCGTACAGCCTCAGAACGGCTCATCGCGCGTCCTGCCCCGTGTGAAGAACTCAAGAAACTTTCCGGGTTACCTAATCCCTCTACTATATAAGAATGTGTGCCTTGTGATCCCGGAATAATACCTATTTCTCCGATGCCGGCATGTACAGCCCCCTTCCGGTGTACAATTACATTCTCTCCGAAATGTTCTTCCCATGCAGCATAGTTGTGTGCAATGTTGATCATTGGTTCGAAAGTGGCGTTAGGTAATACTTCGGCTATAATTTCTTCAATGCGTTCCATCATAAGTTTACGGTTGGCAAGGGCAAAAGCAACGCAATATTCCATTTCCACCCAGTATTGTTTGAATTCCGGTGCACGCAGCGGGAGGAAAGCGAGTTTTATATCCGGCTTTACACTGGAATACCAGCGGGTGTTTAGTGTTTCGGCCATCTGGTTGTAGTAATCGCCTACCATCTTTCCTAAATTTCGGCTACCGCTGTGCAGCATAATCCACAAGTAACCGTCGTTGCAACGTTGCAGTTCGATGAAGTGGTTACCACCACCTAATGTACCGATTTGTTTTCGTGCCGATACTAATTGGCGATTTACGACTGTCATTTTCTCTGTATCGAAACCGGTTGGCATATATTGTTCATCTTGCGCGGCTTTATGATGCTCTCTTCCCAAGGGAATCCGTTTACGTATTCCTCGCATAATCTCTTTGCGAAGTACATCCTGCGGTATTTCTTCAACAAGAAGATTTGTTTTCACGGCACACATACCGCAACCGATATCTACTCCTACCGCGTTGGGGATTACTACTCCTTTCGTTGCCAGTACACCACCTATCGGCATACCTTTACCCCCATGTGCATCGGGCATCAGTGCAAGGTGATGAAAAAGGAAAGGCAGTGTTGTCAGGTTGTTTACTTCTTCCCAGGCATGTGCATCCAGTTGGTCTACCCAGAGTTTTACGGGTACATTGTTCATGGCAATAACTTTCATATTTCGATGTCTTTTAAGTTGATGTTGCAAAGATTTGCATGGAGGTGCGCAATGTTTTTGCGTAGTAGAAATTATTTTTCAATTTTGTGTGTTGTTTTGTTGTATTTATGCAGTATTTCCGTAGTTTCTCCATGCAATCTCCATGCAGTCTCCGTATCCGGTCCGTAGCTGCTCCGTACTGGGTCTGTATCGGCTCAATGTTTTATCTGATTTCTTAGATACGGACTTGATACGGACAGGATACGAATCAGAGCCCTTATAAAGGGCTTGTATCCAGTATATACTGTTGCCGCAAATATTGCTTTTTGATGCATTGAATCTCCTTATCCTGTTGTTCCAAAGATACTGATTGATAAATGAACCACTCTAGTTGGTAAAGTGAACAACTGGAGTCGGTCGATTGAACAACTCCAGTTGGTAGAGTGAATGACTCCAGTCGGTCATTAGCTAAAAAGTATGATAGGGTGTATATGAACGGGAGGGTAGGCCTGCAGCCTTATGTGTTGAGTTTAAGTGCCATTGTTGTGGCACACAAGACTGGAAAGAAGGTATGACATGAATGTGGCTGAAACTATAAGGAGACCGGAAGTTTCAGCCGGAGAGCCGATGAATAGGGAGATTGGGACAGAACTGTAAGACTGAAAGAACTGAAAGAAGAAATTTAGAGATACCGTCAGTTATTGGCTGTATCTCACCCTATATTTGTCCCCATACATGGAATAAAAAAAGCGGGCAGCTCCCAATATTTATATGCTTTAGTATTTCTTTTACAGAAAACTTTTATAATTTTGCCTGTATTAAAGAACGAAAATATAAAAAGTAAGAAAAAGAGGACGAAAGATAGAATATTGTAGAACGTCGAAGACGTATTATTCTGAAGGTTAAATCTGGTAAATTGAACTTTTGGTCATGAATAATATAAGTCTGAGCATTGTTCACACCCGTACAGGGCGTGGAGCTGCTTCGCTTATTTCATGACCAAGGCTTACCAGAGCCGAACCTTCAAGAAATTTGGGATGTGGGTTCGCGCTCTTTTTTTATTATTAATAAATTAAATAATAGTTGTTTGTAAATATGAAAAACATGTATTTATTAGGAGTATTGCTCCTGTTGCTTTGTTCTTGTTCATCGGCCGATAAAGTACTAAGCGAGAAAGCGGAAAAAACAATTAGTATGCTCGAAAATCTGCAAAAGGAAAATCGGATATCTGATGTTACTTTTCAGGAAGCACGAGAAAACGTTATACAGTATGATTATAAAAGCTTCTTTGGGAAATATTGGTTTGGAGCGGTATTCATAGCATATGTAATCATTACTTTGGTAGCGACCAATGTAGAGTCGGAAGAGAACTTGGATCGTGCCAAGCCATTGTCTAAGTGGAAAGTCTATTTAGTTTGGCTTTATTCTGGTTTGTGGGGAGGGCATATTTTCTTTTTATGGAATAAACACAATAATACGTTGGCTTCTGTTTGGAAATGGTTCTCTTTTATAATGGTTCTTTTGGTGTTTATATTCAATTATACGGCAATCATGTATTTTTACGATACTCCAAGTCTGTTCTCTTTTTATATGCCCACTTGGAGCTGGTCAATGCCTAACTCTTATTTTCTAAACTATTCATTTGAAATAGCTCGTTACTTATTCTTTATGAATGTCCTCGGTGGATTAATATTTATACCTTACTGGACTTATGTTTACAATGCCCGCTACTTTCGCCAACACCATGAGAACGACAAGATACTGAGTGGAAAGAGCGTTCAGGCGGATCGATTCTATCATAGGTTGTCTGCCCATATCAAGTCGTTGACTCAAGAATTGGAAGATATTAATAAATACGTCAAAGAAGATTACATTATTGAAGATCCGGATAAAGATCGTAGTTTGTGGGGAGGTGTAAAACGCTTTTTTAAAAGTATTGCGACCCTAGGTAATTCATCTAAATTGGAAAAAGAAATGGATCGTCTGCGCTTGTTAGGAAGTTGTTGTGATGATTTGGGTAGGGACATCAGTGAAACAGAAATGTATAACGATGAACTTTATGATTATTTGCAAAAATCCCGAGTGGCTGCATACCGAAACCTCTATTTGTCGAAAGAGTTGATAGGTATTATAAAAACGAAGATATCATCCGAGCAGCAAAAACTTTTGGTTGACGAGTTCAAACTCATAGAGGTACCTGATAATATGACTGCCGGTGTGGACTTCCGTGCGTCAGATATACAATTTAATGGGGATAATTTCTTATCATCTGTAGGAATGGATATGGATTCTACACTTCAGAATTTAGGTAATCGGTTAGAAAAAGAAGGCAATTTATCTAAAGGAGATTTTATAGCAGCAGGTGTCGAGGCTGGGTTGTCCATCGCCATTAACGGAATTGCTAATATTATTGATTTATATTCACAGACCAAAGAGGCTCGCAGAGAGGTGCAGCAACAGATAAACGAGGCTCTGGAATATATAAAGAAAGCTATACCGGCTATTCAGAATTATCAGGCAGCCTTATTGCGTCAATCGGAGGTACTGGTGGCATTGACCCAGTGCAATAAAGCGTTTGTTTGTGCGTATGAACCATTGCGTAAACAGATATTCGGTGAGCCAACGTTCTGGAAGTATTTAACTGGCATAAAGAAAAACCAAGAACTGTTTAAGACTACTGATTTCCGTAAGGACTTACAGCATCTTATTCTGGTGAGCAGTGAATATAATAAAGTTAATCAATCAAAAGTGTAATAAAAATGGGAGCAAAAGATGCTGTGTTGCGAACTGCGGGTTCGTTATCCACCTATGTTTGGAATAATCCTGAAATAGTGAATCGGGCTACGGATATATGGGCGGAGAATAATAGGTTGAGTAAAGAAATTAAGAAGTTGGAACTTCAGAATGCTGTGCAAATTCAAAAGATAACGCAGCGTTATGAGTTATGCCGTGATGTGCTGACACAGATTTTTGCAGAACGTAGTACGGCATTGATGGCTCACTATAAAACATTGGACCAAGCACTGGCTTCTGATGACAGAGAACTGATTATTATTTCTTTGAAAGGTATTAGTTCTATAGTTTCTCAAAATCCGTTGGAGAGTTTTGCTGAGTTTACCAAGGCTCTGGATAATGAGGATGAAGTATTGAATTTGGATTTTTAATTGAATAGTCTAAATAATAGGAATTTATGGCACGTTATCGAATTACAGTGAAAATCTCCGCCCGTTCGGCAGGTATGGTTATAGAACCGGGCATGAGTATTGAAATAGCTTCCATGTATCCACCTATAACTCATCAACCCACAGCGGAACAAGTGAATAATATCTTCAAATCAGCTTTTGGGGTTGACTTGAAGAAAATGGGAGTATTGAATTCGGGATATTTGAAGGTGGATAGAATAGGGTAGAAGTATATATTGGATTTATTCAAAAGAAAAATGAAGTTTTTAATTTTATAAATAATTTAATATGGTAGATTTTATGCAATCGTATGTCGCTTTTTTCTCTTCTAATTGGATAGGGCTTGCTATTTTGTGGGTTTTGTTGATAATTCTTGCGCGTACTAAGATGGAAATGTATTGGTTGGACATTTGGATACCATTAGTGGCATTTGTTCTTTGGGGAATATTTTGGTTGATTGTTTAGTTTGGGTGGATGTTGGAAGATTTAGTGTTAGATGTTATGAACCGAATGATTGAAGAACAAGTTAGATTTAAGATGAAGTATCCTGATTATCCTTTATCATTGGAAAAGCTTGATACTGAAACTTGCATTGTCAGTGACTCTGATATCCCTTCCGGCAGTGGTGGTATTAATGGCGAACGCTATACTTACGGTCAGCTACGTCATCAACCTATCATTCCTGAATTAATGAGGAACATAACGAATTCTCAATTGAAGCACTATGCTGAAGAGTGTAATTCTCGTAATTCTCAGGAAGGTTTCTGTATGTTCAAAGTCGAAGGTGAGTACTGCTTTTGGGGATTAAGAGTGGGGCCGGTAGTCAGAACGCCATCTACATCAGAAATGAAACAGATATTGCTGAAGAATCCCAAAACAGCTCAAGCGGTAAAGGAACATCGAGTTACAGCCGCTATGATACGGGCTGTCACCTATGACTTGCTGCGTGAGGAGCTGGGACGTTGCTGCGGAATATCCAAGGAGGAAGCCGGACTTGCTATAGGAAATCAATTGGATTGTGCTCCTCATGAGGATGGTTCAGGATATATATTTATGGTGCCTAACTGGGCTCATAAGTGGTTTCGCCATGATGGATATGTTTCAAAAATGTTAAGTGAAATGAATCAATAACATATTTAAATGAACGATTTATCTAAAGCGAGAGAACACCTTCTCCAAGATTACATAAAGGAATTCGACCCTTCACAGAAAGAAATGGATGCATTCATGCGTGGAGTGACATGGATGATGGATTATGTGACGGATGATAACAATTTGGGTCCCTATATTCCAGACAAAGTCTGTTTACATCGACAGCAACGCAATATAGAAGAACTGATGGAAAAAATAGATTGGTTACAGAGAGAAAACAAACGCTTGGTGAGCGAGTTGCGTAAGAAGGATTTAATGACTTCGGAAGAAAGGAGAGTTTGGAAAAAGGAAGGGGAGGGTCGACGATTGGGCTTGTTGGTTACTGAATTGCGACAGACGGTTAATGAGTTGAGAGCTGAAAAGGAGAAATGGATGAATAGATATTTGTTAGAAACAGTAGATAATAAGATTCTGAAAAATAAGTGAGATGCCGACTGCCCTTGGCCGAACCTCCCCCTAACTTTGCCTCCATAAAACAAACGGAATATAAACATTAAAATCGTTTAGTTATGGAGACAATTAAAGGTTTGATTAAGAGCCTCATTAACGGAGGCATCGGAGCTATTGTTGGTGCGGCTTTTGCCACTGCTTTCGGATGGAACGAATGGATTCTTGCTGTCATTGGCTATATCCTTGGATGGTTATTGCTTTCCAAAAGTTTTTGGGAAGGTGTCAGGGAAAGTAAAGAAGAACTGGCAGAAGAGGATAGGAGAGAAGAAGAACAAAAAAGAAAGGAGGGAAAGTGATGACAAAGAAAGGTGTAGCCGAGTGGGTGTCTATCATACTTTGCCTGTTGCCTTCGCCGTTCGTAATTATGTTTCTTCTCATTGTGGCAGGAGAAATACGTGAGGCATGGCATATTACTAACTTTCTGGCAGTAACTTTGTGCGTCATAGTGGGGTTGATAGCTTTACTTTTTACCTCGTGGGTTCTGGGTAAACTTGTTTATTTCATTATTAAATAAGATAAGGACTATGAGAGGCTGTCTGACAACTATTGTGTTCTTATTGATAACAAGTGGCTTATCAACTTTCATGTTTGGAAGTGCATTTTTTATTGCGGTATTGCTTGATCCTGATGCACCCAGTATATTTGAATTGCAGTGGCATACCAATGTGATTCTCTTGGTTTATTTAATTGTATTTATAAAAATAATAGTGAAGGTCAGTAGAATGTTGAGTAATTCGATATGTGACTTTCTTTTCGGTAAGGAGGATGAACAATGATATTCAAATATAAATTTTGTTTGTGGTTGATTGATACCTTGAGTATCCAGCCGCTAACTTTGCCTGAGATACAGAAAAAATGGTTGAATGCATCGGCTAATGAGGATGGAGATCCGTTGGCGGAGCGGACTTTCAACCGTTACCGGCGGGAAGCGGAATCATTGATGTACGTAGACATCAAATGTGATAAACGTGACGGGAATTTATATAAAATTATTCGACCGGATGGTTTTAAAAATGACGAGTTGCAACAGTGGCTTTTAAGTGCTTTTCGTGTATCGAGTCTTGCTGAACGTGTGAATCAACGGGAGGAAGTGATGATAGAACCTGCACCACCGGCTGCCAATCTTTTACAGGATGTGATGGAGGCTATCGACGGGAAGCGACTGCTTAGGATAGTGTATAAATCACATTATCAGAATGAGAAAGAAATCATTCTGTTGCCCGCTTTTGTTCGCCTGTTCAAACAACGATGGTATGTGATAGGTGAAGTTAGAGGCAAGGAGCGCGCCATGACTTGCGCACTGGAACGGGTGAAAGAAATAGAATTGTTGGAAGGGAGTAAGGTGAAATTCTCCCCTAAACTGCGGGCAATCTTGAAGCCGGAAGTTTATTTTGAACATTGTTTTGGAATTATACGACAGTTTGAGCCAATAACTATTCGTTTTCGTGCATTTTGGCCCCAAGATGCTTATCTAAAAGATGTTCCGCTCCACGCATCCCAAATAGAAGTGAACCATACGGAAGATTATACGGATTTTGAAATGTTCGTGCGACCTACGTATGATCTAAAGCAAGAATTACTTTGGTATCGGGATAAATTGGCGATACTTTCACCGGAATCATTCCGACAGGATATGATACAGGTGCTTCGTGCAACTCTATCAGGCTATGAAACAGGAGAAAGCCATGCAATAGATGAATAAATGGGTGTCAAAATACGTTTTCTACCCCCTTTTAACCTTATTTCATGGAAGTCTTTATATCTTTGTCCTCTGCATTGAAGAGAACCGGAGCAGGAGGAAGAGCGAAGAATAAAACCTTGAAATCTTGATCATTAATGAAACAATAATATATGAAAGTAAAATCGTTTATGAAAAACACATGGCATCTACTTGCGTGCCTGATGTTATTGGTTGCTTGTAGTGATGATAAAGTAGAAGATGAAACTACAATTACCTTGCCACCTGAAACAGAAACCCTGTTTGAGAAAGGTGTGAATTTCACAACATCTGCGGGTACTCAGTCTTTGGAGTTTACGGCTACAGAAAACTGGAACATAACCGCTGCAACCACTCGGAATGGTGAAAAGTGGTATCAAGTTTATCCCACTAGTGGAGGTCCCGGAAAGGCAGAAATTTCTATCAGTGTTGAGGATAATGATAGTTATGATGAACGTAGCGTTGCTATTACTATTAATGCCGGTAAAACTAAGAAAACATTGATGGTTGCGCAAAAGCAAAAAAATGCTTTGCTGATATCAAGTGAACGTAGGGAAGTGAAGCAGGAAGGTGGAACAATTGATGTGGAAGTGGAAGCTAATGTGGAGTATAAAGCTATTATTGCAGATGATTGTCAGAGTTGGATAAAACCCGCAGCTTCTACTACTACTCGAGGATTGAAAGCCTCTACTATCAGCTTCAAGATAGAGATGAATGGGGAAAGAGAGAAACGTGAAGGAGAAATATATATCACTGATGGTACTTTGACCGAAACCGTAAAAGTTTATCAGTATGGAGGTGATGTAATATTGTTGAATGAGAATGAATATCCTGTTGGTGACAAGGGAGAGACGATTAAGGTAGAGTTACGTAGCAATTGTGAGTATGGTATAACTATGCCGGATGTGAGTTGGATTAAAGAGGCCACAATGAGTCGGGGAATGTCCAGTCACACCATTTATTATACAATCAGTCCCAATGATGCGAATGAGAGTCGCCGCGCCAAAATTATTTTCTATAATAAAGATAATACTGCGATTGCTGACACACTGACTGTGATACAAGCACAGAAAGATGCAGTAGTGATTGATAATAAGAATATCGAACTGAAGACTCCTAATGATACAATTATGGGTATAGACGTAAATGCCAATGTCGATGTAGAAATACATCCGGCGGATACCTGCCAGTGGATTACAGAAAGTACCGCGGTTCGTGGATTGCAACTTCGCAAAATCTATCTGAAAGCTGCCAAGAATGACGGGTTTGCTCCCCGTCGAGGAAGGGTGTTGATAAAGAGTAAGAATGGCCAGGAATGTGATACCTTGAAAATCTGGCAAGCAGGAAAACCTACAGCCGTGAAGTTAGAACAGACAAGCTTGGAGATACCTATGGCAGGTGGAACCTATCGTATCAAAGTAGATGCCAATGTACCGGTGAAGATGACGAAGTGGGATCTTTTGTGGCCGGAAGATAAGAAGGAGGATCCTATTTATGGTATGCATGAAGAAACTATTTTCAAGAAGGCTTTGTTTATGTATGAAAACAAACCTCAGATTCCTTATCAGGCAACTTTGTCTAACGATGGACAATATCTGGAAATAAAGGTGGAACCAGCAGTTAGTGCGGAAGCAAGTTCCGCTACGATTACTATTTATGGAGCGCATGAGAACAAGGAAGCGAAGCTGACAATCAAGCAAGAAACTGATCCGACAAAGGTAGTACGTTTGTGCCTGACCCAATACGGTGAACAAGAATTTGTGAGATTTTTTGAGGGATTCTATCTGGTTTTGCAACAAATGTATACGCAAGAAGAACTCTATTCCCGACAGTCGGAAAAGGAAGAAGGCTATGAGTGGCGTTTTGATTTTATAAATCATACTTTGAATGCAAATAACGGAGAAGTAAGATCTGCATGGAGCTCTTTTTATAATTCTGTAAATATGATTCTATTTATAAAGGATCAGATACCACGTTCATCCGAGGAAGAGTTGGCTTCTTCGGATAGTACGACTGTAATGAAATTGCTGGACATGCAACGTTTTATCTTGTTTTATGAGAAGGTTAATTTGTGGGGAAAAGCAGTGTGCTTGTCTGAGTTCCCATCAGATATAATAACAAGTATGCCCGCAATTTCACAAGCTGAAGTGCTAAAGCTTTTTGTAGAGCCATTACTGTTCTTACGTGAACGCCTGCCGGGAGAGATAAGTGGACAATCGGCGATAAATGATTGTTTCTTTCCTTCCCGTGACTTTCCCGCTTTGTTATTGGCCCGTATATATATGGAACAGGGAAAATTTGCTGAGGCTAAATCTATGTTGACTGGAATTGTAAACAGTGGTAGATATCAATTAGGAGATTTAATCTATCAATTCCCTGTTTCCGATATGTATAGCGATATTCAGCTTATTTGCTTCAGTTATACGGAGGTAGTGCTTAATCTGGCTGAATGTGAATCTCGTTTAGGGAATTCTGCGCAGGCTGAGAATTATTTGAATCAGGTGATAACAGCCAATATAGGATCTCCGGCTTATTCTTCAAATGTATCGCTGTCTTCTTCAGCTTTTACCACTCGTACTTCTGATGAATTCATTAAACGTTTGGCTAATGTATGGCAATCAGAATTAAGAGGGACAGGTACTTATTTTGCTTTCCTAAAGCGTAATAATATTGCAGTGAGTACTTTGAATATACCGGTTTGGAGACAGGTGTTTCCTGTTCCCATGCGCGAGATTCTTGTGAATCCAAGTATGTCGCAAAACGAAGGATATTAGAAGTGTAATATATTATTTCGCGCCACTTTATCCGGTTCATTACTGGAGAAAGTGGCGCGAAAGATAATAAAATGATTGTCAGGAGTATTTGTTGATTATTCCCGGATATAGACTGCTTATTCTATTTTTTCAAGTCTTATTAAGCTTTTATCATTTCTATAAAAAGTTCCTTTCCATTTTCCTGTTATTTCAATTCGTTCATTAGAGTTATTCCCAATGAAATAAGCACGATATGTCGCAGTCACCTCGCGTTTAATAACAGTGGCGTTATAGTATAAAGTGTAGTACGGAGGAATCGTAGAAGTCTGCTCAATATGATTACTGGGAGGATAGGCATACTCCTGTCTCTTATACACATCTCCGAGCCCACGAGACTAGCGCTCATCTCG
>ENA-OZGR01000072-OZGR01000072.1-human-gut-metagenome-genome-assembly--contig:-NODE-72-length-71582-cov-9.237113_pt1 | contig 71582 bp, 52 predicted proteins | sample MGYA00244660_ERZ653666 | MGnify/ENA primary metagenome ERZ653666 (study PRJEB26926, sample SAMN06165280) | human gut metagenome | biome: ENVO:00009003; feature: ENVO:2100002; material: ENVO:00002003...
TTCGTCGGCAGCGTCAGATGTGTATAAGAGACAGATGTATATCAAGAAAGTATAATTACATTTTAATAGATAAGAACTATCGAATAGATACAGATGATATATAAGTTTCCCTGAGCTCACTCATCATTCAGGAAACCACTTTTGGGTATTATTTGCTATCCGTACCAGCATAAGCATTACCGGAACCTCCACAAGTACACCCACAACAGTGGCCAATGCAGCACCGGATTGTAAGCCAAAAAGAGAGATAGCCACAGCCACAGCCAGTTCAAAGAAGTTACTTGCACCGATCATTCCGGCCGGAGCAGCCACATTGTGAGGTAATTTCCACCATTTTGCCCATCCATAAGCTACAAAGAAAATCAGGACTGTTTGCAGGACAAGCGGGACGGCTATCAAAAGAATATGTAAGGGGTTATTCAATATTGTTTCTCCTTGAAAAGAGAACAGGATAATAAGTGTCAAAAGTAATCCTCCGACCGTATAGTTATCAAATTTACGGATAAATACATGGTTGAAGTATTCTATCCCTTTTTGCCTGATAACCCATGTCCGTGTTATCACTCCCGCAGAAAGCGGAATGACAACGAACAACAATACTGACAGAAACAGTGTATCCCACGGAATTATGACACCGCCGACACCTAATAATAAGGCAACAATAGGAGCAAAAGCAACTAATATTATCAAGTCGTTTACAGCTACCTGAACCAGCGTGTAGGCGGCGTCACCTTTCGTTAAGTGACTCCATACAAAGACCATCGCCGTACAAGGAGCTGCACCAAGCAAGACCGCACCTGCCAGATATTCCTTAGCCAAATCTTCGGGTATAAATACCTTAAAGATGACATAAAAGAATAGATAGGCTATTCCAAACATCGTAAAAGGCTTTATAAGCCAGTTCGTAACGCAAGTAACGATTATTCCTTTAGGGCGTTTACCCACATTCTTAACGCTTTGAAAATCTACTTTCAGCATCATAGGATAGATCATCAACCATATTAGAATTGCCACGGGTATAGAAACATTGGCGTATTCAAATTTGCTCAAGGTTTGCGGTATTGCCGGAAGCCATTGTCCCACGGCAATTCCGGCAATAATACACAAGGCAACCCATAGGGTAAGATATCGTTCAAAAAATCCAATTCCTTGCTTCTTTTCCATTATATGTTTCTCCATTCTATCAGGGCTGTATTTCCCTGTGATAATTGTTCTACTTTCTTGATCCAAACTAATTCGTTTTGCGCTTTCGCTTTCAGGAACGAATTTTGAGTATCTGTCAATGAGAGGCAAGCATTTACCACCCACCATTTATTGTTTATCCCGGCACGTTGTAAATCCATTTGAAGGCGTTCCGCTTCAAAGACAGGGGTTGCTTCGGGTAAAGTAACAATCACTACTTCCGTCTCCTTTGAATTACGCAGGCGAGGTAACAGGTTGGCTACTGCTCCCGTGACTTCTCCTTGGGTACGCTCAACCTCTTTATGATAACTTTGAGTGGCGTCCAAAAGCAATAAAGTATGCCCTGTTGGTGCGGTATCAATCACAACAATCTCGGTTTCAGCCTTATCCACAATCTCGGCAAAAGCTTTGAATACTGCAATCTCTTGTGTGCAGGGAGAACGTAAATCTTCCTCTATGTACTCCATGTCTTCAGCAGTGACTGCTTCGGCTGCTTTGTTGCGGACTTCGTTTTTGTACTTCTCTAAAACCTCCGCTTCATCAATCCGGCTTACCGTGATACCGGCTTTTACGGCAAGTTCATAATTCAGATGGTTTGCCGGATCGGTAGTTGTCAAATGCACTTTGGCGCCGAGCTTGGTTAATTTTAAAGCAATCTCAGTAGCTAATGTAGTTTTGCCTACACCACCTTTCCCCATTGTGAAAATAACCCTTTTGCCAGATGTATAAAGATCGTCCACCATCTCGTCCACACCTTTGGGGGATGCCACAGGTTTATAATTTACTTCACTGGAAAGGCTGTCGCTATACAGCATCCGCCGGATATTCGCTATACTGGATAAATTGTATGACCGTAAGGGAACATGATACAACGGATAACCGGATAGTTCCGCAGGCATACTTTGCAGGGCTTTCTGTTGCCTCTCATGCAGCTGACTGGAAACACTGTCGTTTTTATCCAACTGTTGCAAGACACCGTTTATTATTAGTATCTGATTTTTAATTCCTAATAATTGCAGTTCATGAGAAGAACGGGCAGCTTCTTTCAATGGCGCGGTTTCAGGACGGCTCACCAACATTAGCCGGGTTGCGCCCGTATCGGAAAGTGTTTCAACAGCCTTTTTGTATATTTCTTTTCGTTCTTCCAATCCTGATAGCTGACCTAAACAAGATGCGCCATGGGTACTTTCACTGATGAATGTGCTCCACGCTGATGGTAGTTGCAACATCCGTAAAGTATGCCCTGTGGGGGCAGTATCAAAGATTATATGGTCGAACTCTGATTGCTTTTGAACATCGGTAATGAAGTCCGAGAACTCATTGAAAGCGGCAATCTCAACCGTACATGATCCTGACAGTTGTTCTTCCATGTTTTGGATCACGCTTTCAGGCAACTTTCCTCTGAAAGGTGCGATCACCCTTTCCCGATATTCTGCCGCTGCTTGTTCAGGATCAAGATTGACAACCGTCAGCCCCGGAATTTCTGCAATCTCTGAACCGTGTCCGTTAAGCGATTGGTTGAAGACGTCCTGCAAGTTGGAAGCAGGGTCGGTACTGATAAGAAGTATTTTCTTGCCCTTGTCTGCTAATCCCACAGCCGTAGCGCAAGCGATAGATGTTTTTCCAACCCCTCCTTTTCCTGTGAAAAAGAGATATTTTGTAAGGTCAATGTCTGATAAATTAAATGCTTTCATTGTGCTCTAATGCTTTTTTGTTTCAAATATCATTTTGTGGGCATGAAGTCTAAATTTATGCCGGTCCATTCACTCATCTGCCGGGTGGTGGGGTAGGTTTTAGATACCGCCACTTCACCATCTACCAGGGTGATGGGTAATGCTTCCGCACCGTGTTTTTGAAGATAATTGTTTACGGTCTGATTGCTAACATATATCTGGGGCTCGTCCCTCAGATTATGACGGATAACTGTTACCCCTTGTCTTTTTAATGTTTCTATAGCGACAGCAATCCGCATTAATTCAGGATTGATGTTTGTTCCGCACAAACCCGTAGGACAACACATTGCCGGGTCGAAAATTTCTATCTTTTTCATCTTTACTGTTGATTTTGATTGTTAAAACTTACTTTATAGATAATACATGACTGCATAATAAATCCCCACCGCAATAAAGAGGATGGCGACCACTTTACGAAACCATTTTTCGAATACTTGTATTCTGTTATAGAGCTTGCCTAATCCGACAACACTATATGCCAATACCCAAGCTACGAGGATAACAGGTAATCCGGTTGCAATCGCATAAACCACTGGCAAAAGATAGCCGCCTGTTTCTGCTGCCGACATTGGCATAAGCATACCGAAATAGAATATTCCACTTGTAGGGCAGAAAGCAAGGGAAAATAAGATTCCTAAGAATAGTGCACCCCAGCTTCCTTTTGTTTTTCTCTTCAGATTATTCCCGCTAAAGTTGATTTTAGGTAAATTGAGCTTGATGATGTCGAGCATATAAATACCAATTACTATTAATAGCGGGGCAATTAGCATTTCTCCATACTTGCTTACAGCCTTTTGTACGGAAAACATACTTGCACCTTCGCGGAGAATGGGAATAAGGATAAACCCAAGAATCGTATAAGTAATTATTCGGCCTAAAGTATAAAGCAAACCATTAATAAATATCCGGTGATGGTTTTCAATATCCTTGCCGATAAATCCTATCGCCGTTATATTGGTAGCTAACGGGCATGGGCTTATAGCTGTTAATATTCCAAGTATAAAAGCTGTTATGGCAGGAATGGAAGTATTGTCTAATATTGATTGAAGAAAGTCCATTGATATCTTATTTTAGCAATTCATCAATTTTATCTTTTATGCCGTTCTTAAATTTGTCGGGATGACTTTTTGCATTGGCAAAACTAAACTCTGTCATATTATTGACCTTCTCCTGACCGCTCTTCCATCCATTTACAAACAAGGATGACCATGTCACTTCGTACTTATCTGCAATCGGCCCATTCTTCTTTTGAGAAATATCAATTATCCTATAGACGATTCTTCCCGATGCTATTTCCTTTGAATAAAGATTGTCTAAAAGTGCTTTTGTGTTAGTTTCAATAGCCCGACAGGTTATGCATCGTTGTGCTCCATGAAAATAAAGCACTTCCACACGGTCATTCTGCATAGCTTCGCTATTTGCTGTTTCTGTTTTCTCTTTGCCTCCGTTTCCGCAGGAAACTAAAATAACACCTGCAATAAATACATGGAATAACTTTTTCATGGCATGTAATTATTGGGTTAGTAATTCTTTTACTTCTTTCAATGACAACCGTTTACCTGCCGAAACGACTTTCCCGTCTATAACCAAAGCCGGAAGACTTAGTATATTATATTCGATGATTTTCAATAAATCTTCCTCTTTTACCAAAGTGGCATCACTTCCTAATTCTGCAATAGCTTGTTGGGTGGTTTCGTACAAAGTTTTGCAACTGGGGCAACCTGTACCTAATACTTTAATTTCCATTATCAGATAGCTTTTAAATGAATAATATGTATAATCGTAGTTCGTAGAACAACGAACATTGCTTATAAAAAAAGGTGCTGTTTATTCACAGCACGAAGTACATTTACATTCACCGAAGAATCCGGTAAACAACTTACGGGCAAGTTCCCAGTTTTCACGGTTAATGCAATACTTGACTTTCGGCGTTTCTATTTCACCTTGAATCAGTCCGGCATCTTTTAGTTCTTTCAGGTGTTGAGAAACTGTCGCCTTGGCTATTGGCAGTTCTTCGTGAATGTCTCCGAAGTAGCAACTTTCCTGTCTGGCTAAAAAATTGAGGATAGCCATTCTTGCAGGGTGTCCCAGTGCTTTTGCAAAGCGAGCTATTTGTTCCTGCTCTGTGGTGTATTGTTTGGTTTTCACTTTATATTTCTCTTTTTTTATTTGTTGTTCGCAAAACAACGAACAATATTTGAAACGACAAAATAAATACGATTATTTTTTAGATTAATTAAATGAATGTTTGCCTTGTGGGGATTTTCATAGCAGAAAAGTAGCTATGGGAAAACTGGTTTGTAGTACTTTTCTTCCTAAAATGATATGTATCTTATCTCTCCGTTTTTAAAGAATATACTTACTTACATGTACATGTCAGCACTATCTACATGCATATGTTATCCTTATCTACATGTACATGTTGATATTACTAACATGCACATGTAAGCATCTACATTCTTTAAAAAACTATCGTCTTTACTTTAAAGATATTGTGATTTAAGTGCTATCCGCATGGGATTCTATCAAATTTTACTTATTTTTGCATAGAACTTCTTGTAGAAGTAACCTTTAACCAATCGAAACTCAGATGAAGAAAATAATCACATCCTTATATCTATTATGTTGTGTATGTATGTGTCAGCTCCATGCCGCCAACAATGTTGTAGACTCCCTTTTATCCCAATTGGACCATGTAATTCAAAACCGCCCTGTATACATCGAGCAAAAAGAAAAGAAGCTGAACGACCTGAGACAAGCCTTGAGACAACGCATTTCTGACGAAAACCGCTTTACCCTGTTGGGGGAATATCTGGATGAATACCGTTCCTACAACACCGACTCTTCGCTCTACATCTCACGCGAGAGATACCAGGTAGCCCTGCGAATGAAAAACAAGGAGCATCAAGACAACGCCCTCATGAACACTGCCGAGATTATGGGCACAGCAGGCATGTATAAAGAAGCAGTCGACCTGATGCACAACGTACAAATCAATCATCTACCGGATGACCTGCACCCGTATTATTACCATATTTACCGTACCGTCTATGGCCTCATGGCCGATTACGCCGTTACGGAACAGGAGAAAAAACTCTATGCTGAGATAACGGATAGATACCGTGATTCCCTGTTGCTGGTCAACAAAGACAATCTTCTGGTGTACACGCTGATTCAGTCCGACCAGCACAATGTGCGAGGCGAGTTCGATAAAGCCATCCAGCTATTGACCGACTATCTGGCGGGACAGATAGACAATGTGCACGATGTGGCAATCTGTGCCTACACTTTATCAGAGTCATACCGCCTGAAAGAAGACACAGAAAAAGAGAAGGAGTATTTGATTCTTTCCTCCATTGCAGATATGAAGTCCGCAGTGCGCGAATATATTTCTTTGAGGAAACTGGCTGTGTTGCTCTATCAGGAAGGAGATATAGACCGTGCCTATTCGTATCTGAAATTGTGTATGGACGATGCCGTGTTCTGCAACGCCCGGTTGCGTATTCTGGAAATCCTGCAAATTTTCCCCCTCATCAACGACACTTACCAGCAAAAGGCCGAAAAGCAACAGGAACAAATGAAATGGGCGTTAGTCTCTATCAGCTTGCTGTCCATCTTCCTGCTGATCGCCATCTTCTATGTGTATAAGCAAATGAAACGCGTAGCAGCCGCACGCCACGAAGTGATAGATGCCAACAAGCGTCTGAAAGAATTGAATGAAGAACTCCGCCGCTACAATCTGCAACTGAAAGAAGCCAACCACATCATTGCCGAAAACTCCTACCTGAAAGAGGAATACATCGGCCGCTATATGGACCAGTGTTCCGTATATCTGGAAAAGATGGATAACTATCGCCGTTCACTGGGCAAGATAGCCGCTACGGGCAAGGTAGATGAGCTATACAAAAACATCAAATCTTCCAAGTTCATAGAAGAGGAACTGAAAGAGTTTTATGCCAATTTTGATAATACCTTCTTGCAACTGTTTCCCACTTTTGTAGAAGACTTCAACACCCTGCTTGCCGAAGGGGAGCAGATTTACCCCAAGGCCAACGAACGAATGAGTACCGAACTGCGTATCTTCGCCCTTATCCGTTTGGGAATTACCGACAGTGTGAAGATTGCCCAATTCCTGCGCTATTCTGTGACTACCATTTATAATTACCGTACCAAAGTTCGCAATAAAGCTGCGGGCGACCGTGACCAACTGGAACAGGAAGTAATGAAAATAGGTAAGTCGAGAGACTAAAACCACACTTTTAAGGCATATAAGTGTCTTTTTTACGCTTATATTTTTACTACTTTTTTGGAACAATGCATCTTCTTGATAGCATTGATTATTAGTGTTTTATGTCTAATAAAACGCCTAAAACTACTACTTTTTCACTCTTTTCCCCCTTATTGCTTCCTCTTATCAGATACATTTGCATTGTTCCTTCACAGAGGGGACAAATGCATGTGAATCTATATTTTTATTACTAACTTTAAACTCTTATATTATGCAAAAGTACAAAATGCCGATCAGGCTTCGAATCATGGTTTGTCTGATAGGAATGTTACTTCCGATGTGCATGTTCGCACAGCAAATCACAGTACAAGGTGTAGTGAAAGACCAGACCGGAGAAACCGTTATCGGTGCCAGTGTGGTGCAGAAGAACACAACGAACGGTACGATAACGGGTATCGATGGCGATTTCTCGCTGAATGTGCCTTCGGATGCCGTTATAGTAGTTTCATTCGTGGGCTATAAGTCTTTGGAAGTTCCCGTAAAAGGACAGAAACAGATTATGGTAACACTCTCGGAAGACAGTGAAATGCTGGACGAAGTGGTGGTTATCGGTTATGGAACCATGAAGAAAAGTGACCTTACCGGTGCTGTTTCCTCTTTGGGAAGCAAGGACATCAAAGATGCTCCCGTTTCTAATCTGGGACAAGCCATTCAGGGCCGCATCTCCGGTGTGCAGGTAGTGGATGCCGGAAAGCCCGGTGACAATGTATCTATCAAGATTCGTGGTCTGGGGTCCATTAACAACTGCGATCCGCTGGTGGTGATTGACGGTGTGCCCACCGACCTGGGACTGTCTTCACTGAACATGGCGGATGTGGAACGCCTGGACGTATTGAAAGACGCATCGGCTACAGCCATTTACGGTTCGCGTGGAGCCAATGGGGTAGTGATGATTACCACCAAGCGCGGAACGGAAGGGAAAGGCAAATTGTCGGTATCGGCTAATTGTGCTTTCCAGAATGCCACGAACATTCCTTCTTTGCTGAACGCAAGCCAGTATGCCGATTTGAGTAATGATATGATGGTGAACAGCGGTCGCAACCCGAACCCGAATTGGGCAAATCCTTCGGAACTGGGTGCAGGTACCGACTGGATGGACGAATTGCTGCGCACGGGTGTGATGCAGAACTATACGGTAAGTTATTCCGGAGGAAATGAGAAGTCTCATTATTATGTGTCCGGTGGTTTTCTCGATCAGTCGGGTACGGTGCGCAGTGTAAACTATCGCCGTTTTACGTTTCAGTCCAACAGCGACGCACAGGTGCTGAAGTGGTTGAAGTTCTCCAATAATATCACTTTCAGCACTGATACGAAGGATTCGGGCAGCTATAATATCGGTGATGCACTGAAAGCTCTTCCCGTTCTTCCGGTGAAGAATGAAGACGGCTCATGGAGTGGGCCGGAAGGTAATTCGGAATGGTACGGTAGCATCCGCAACCCGATAGGGCCTACGCAACTGAACAAGAGCCAGACGAAAGGTTATAACTTCCTTGCCAATCTGACGGCGGAACTGACTTTTACCAAATGGCTGAAATTCAAGAGCACTTTCGGTTACGATGCCAAATTCTGGTTCATCGATAACTTCACGCCGAAATATAACTGGAAGCCTATTCCGACGGAAGAAACTTCGCGTTACAAGAGCGATAATAAATCATTCACTTACCTGTGGGATAACTATTTCCTGTTCGACCATACTTTTGCAGAAAAGCATCGTGTGGGAGTGATGGCGGGTTCGTCTGCACAGTGGAATGAGAATGATTACCTGAATGCGCAGAAGAATGTCTTCATGTTCGACAATGTGCATGAAATGGATAACGGTCAGGAGATGTACGCCATTGGCGGCAGTTCCAATGAATGGGCATTGCTCTCTTACATGGCACGTATCAACTACTCTTACGAAGACCGCTATATGCTGACGGCAACTGTCCGCCGTGATGGTTCCAGCCGTTTCGGTAAAAAGAACCGTTGGGGTACTTTCCCTTCTGTATCTGCCGCATGGCGCATTTCGCAGGAAAGCTGGTTCCCGAAGAATGACGTTGTGAACGACCTGAAAATACGTGTAGGATATGGAGTGACGGGTAGCCAGGCAAGTGTCGGCAATTATAGTTACCTGACATCTTACAACACCAGTGTATATCCATTCGGAACAACGAGCGGCAATCAGACCGCATTGGTTTCCTCTACGCTTGCCAATCCTTACATCCATTGGGAAGAGGTGGCACAGACGAATATCGGTTTTGATGCTTCCCTGTTCAATTCACGGATCGTATTCTCACTGGATGCTTATCTGAAAGAGACAAGGGATATGTTGGTGAAGGCATCCATCCCCATCACATCGGGATTTGAAGATACCACCACTACTTATACGAATGCCGGTAAAGTGCGAAACCAGGGCTTGGAAATGAGTCTGCACACCATCAACCTGACCGGAGAACTGGGTTGGGAAACAAATGTAACCGCCACTTATAATAAGAATAAGATTAAGGACCTGAACAGCGCGGTTCCTTACTATATCAACCAGATCAATAACTCGTATGTCACGATGCTGGCAAAAGACTATCCGATTAATGCTTTCTACGGCTACGTGACGGACGGCTTGTTCCAAAACCAGGCGGAAGTGGATGCACATGCCGTGCAGCCGGGAGCTGAACCGGGTGATATCCGTTTCAGGGATTTGAACAACGACGGTGTCATCAACGACAGTGACCGCACAGTGATTGGCAATCCCAATCCCAGTTGGTTCTTCTCAATGAACAATAACTTGTCTTATAAAGGATTCGAGCTTTCCGTATTCCTTCAGGGAGTGGCCGGCAATAAGATTTATAACGCCAACAATATCGATAATGTAGGTATGGCTGCCGCATACAACCAGACGACTGACGTGCTGAACCGTTGGCGCGGAGAGGGGACAAGCTACTCCATGCCGCGTGCCGTGTTCGGCGATCCTAACCAGAACTGCCGTGTATCCGACCGCTTTATAGAAGACGGATCTTACTTGCGTGTGAAGAACATCACTCTCTCTTATACTTTCCCGAAACAATGGTTGCAGAAGTTGCAGATAGAGAATGCACGCCTTTCCCTTTCTTGTGAGAATGTGGCTACCATTACCGGATATTCCGGTTTCGATCCGGAGGTGGATATCAACGGTATTGATTTGTCCCGTTATCCCATTTCCCGTACATTCAGTGTAGGATTAAACTTTAACTTTTAATTGATTTGGATATGAAAAAGATAACAAACTTACTATACGTGCTGGCTGTATTGATGCTGGTATCATGTAACGACTTTCTGGATAAGTCGCCCAAATATGCCGTTGATCCTGAAACAACCGTGACCGATGATGTGGCCGTGGCACTGACAAATGCTTGCTACAAGGCGCTTCAGTCTTCCAATCTCTACAATCAGCGTATGTGGTCGCTGGATATCGTTGCGGGCAACAGCCTGGTAGGTGCAGGCGGTGGTACGGACGGTCTGGAAACCATACAGGCATCCAATTTTATCACGCAGAGCGATAATGGTATGGCCCTGTATATGTGGCGTTCTCCGTGGGTAGGTATCGGGCAGTGTAACATTGTGCTGACCAGTCTTCCGCAGGCCGAAGCCGTATCGGAAAGCATAAAGAACCGTTGTATGGGTGAAGCATATTTCCTTCGTGCCCATTACTATTATATCTTAGCCCGTTTGTATGGCGGCGTTCCTTTGCGTCTGGAACCTTATAATCCGGGTGAATCTACTGCAATAGCACGCACTACGTTGGATCAGACTTATGAGCAGATCATTTCGGACTGTAAGAATGCGGTCGATTTGCTTCCGGCGAAAGCGGAATATAATGAAGAAGAAAAAGGACGTGCCTGTAAGGATGCCGCCCTTGCCATGCTGGCGGATATTTACCTGACACTGGCTCCCAACCATACGAGTTATTATGAAGACGTGGTGGAACTGTGCAATGAGATTACGAACCTGGGTTACGACCTTTCCACCTGCAAGTATGAAAATAACTTCGATGCTACCATCAATAACGGTCCCGAATCTCTGTTTGAAGTGCAGTATTCCGGAAGTACGGAATATGATTTCTGGGGAACGGACGGTCAATCTTCCTGGCTTTCCACTTTCATGGGGCCCCGTAACTCGGACTTTGTTGCAGGCAGCTACGGCTGGAATCAGCCTACGGAGGAATTTGTAAGCCAGTATGAAGAAGGTGACAAACGGAAAGAACTGACGGTTCTTTATGCAGGTTGTCCGGACTTCGACGGGAAGACTTACAAGAGTTCCTATTCCAATACCGGATATAACGTGCGCAAATTCCTGGTGTCCAAGACCATTTCGCCGGAATACAATACGAACCCCAATAACTTTGTTGTGTACCGCTATGCGGATGTCTTGCTGAAGAAAGCGGAAGCGCTGAATGAAATGGGACAACCCGGCCAAGCTGCCGCTCCCCTGAATATAGTTCGCAAACGTGCCGGACTGCCGGAAGTTTCGGGTCTGTCACAGGAGGCGATGCGTGAGAAGATTATTCACGAACGGCGCATGGAACTGGCTTTCGAAGGACATCGCTGGTTCGATATGATCCGCGTCAATAATGGAGAGTATGCCATCCGTTTCCTGCAATCCATCGGCAAGAACAGTGTGAACAAGAATCGCCTGTTGTTCCCCATTCCGCAGACGGAAATGGATGCGAATATACTGATGACACAGAATCCGGGTTATTAATCACTTAAATCAGAAGAAGAATATGAAAAGATATATTTCACATTTAGTATTTGCATTGCTGGGTTGCATGGCACTGTCTGCATGCGTGGACAATGACTATATGGAACTGGACAAGGGGCACAATGAACTGGTGCTTTCCACCAGCAACACGGAAGTCGTTTTGAACGAACAGGCGCATGGCGATGATGCCCTGGAACTCTCCTGGACAACGGGTACGAATTATGGTACGGGAAATAAGATTTCCTATACACTGGAACTTGCCAAGGCGGGCAGTAATTTTGCCACTCCTTATGTGGCTTTGGAGAACGTCGTGCAGGAATATACCTGGAAGAAGAACGTGGAGGAATTGAATAACATCCTTCGTGAGCATTTCGGTGCGGAAACTACTGAAAACATCTCTCTGGAAGCACGCCTGACAGCCAAAGTAACGGATCGGGAAGAGACACAAGTGGCCACCACTTCTTTTAGTGTCACTGCCTACAAACCGTTGACTTCCACTCTTTACCTGATAGGTGATGCCACTCCCGGCGGTTGGAGTGCGGACGATGCAACGGAAATGACCCGGAAAGATAATGGTATCTTTACATGGACGGGAAAAATGACTGCGGGTTCCTTCAAGTTTATCACTACACTGGGGGCTTTCTTGCCGTCGTACAACAAAGGAACTGACGGAAAACTGGTGCTTCGTACCAGTGCCGATCAGCCGGACGAATCGTTTACGATTGAAGAAGAGTTCAACTATATTGTTGAAGCGAACCTGTTTACCGGTGTTATCACCTTGACTCAGACAGAGAACCTCAGACCGGCTTACGATCAGCTTTATTTCGTTGGAGGTATGAACGACTGGGGATTTGTGCCGATGAAAAAGGATGTGCTCGATCCGTTCCTGTTCCGCTATGCCCGTTTGTTTGATGCAGGCCAGGGCGGGGAATTCAAGTTCGGAACTTCGGAAGGAAGCTGGGAGAGCATGTATAAGGCAAAGAATGCCAATGCCGCTTACACCGATACGGAAATGGTATTTGTGAAAGGGTTCGATCCTGACAATAAATGGGTGCTGAAAGATGCCGAATGTGGTAAGGCCTATAAGATATGTGTCGATATCCGCGCAGGGAAAGAGCGCATGATGATGAGCGAATTTATTCCTTATGAGATGATTTATATGGTAGGGGATGCTGCGCCTGCGGGATGGAGCATTGGAGATGCCACGCCGATGCAGGCCACGGATAATCCGTATGTATTTACTTGGCAAGGTGTACTGAACGTGGGTGAGTTGAAGCTGACCTGTGATAAGAAAGAGGACTGGAACGGTGCCTGGTTTATGCCGACCGTAGCTGATAAGCAGCCTTCGGGCGAGACGGAACCGATGTTGTTTTTGGATAAGGCCAGCGATGCTTTCAAAGCTCAATACCTGGATGTAATGATTGGAGGTATCGACCTGAAATGGAAGATTACGACGGCTGGTTCTTATAAGATTACTCTGAATCAGTTGGAAGAGACTATTTCGATAGTAAAACAGTGAAACGATGAAATATATAATTTATGCAATGGCTGCCATGTTCTTTTTGGCTTCGTGCAGCAAAGATAATGATGAAACCGGCGGTGGTAACGGCGGTGGAGGAGAAACCGGAGGAGTGACTGATGTCACTCCCGTTACCTCCGATTTAACCGTGAACCTGACTACTGACAAGGCTTGTTACAAACCGGGTGAAACCGTTTCTTTCACAGCCGATGCCCTGCCTGCGGGAGCAAAGGTACGTTACCGTACTTTGAATAAGGTAATCTCCGAACAGGCAGTCGCAGGCGGTTCCTGGACGTGGACTGCCCCTGCAACGGATTTCACCGGATATCTGGCGGATGTCTATCGCACTAAAGAAGACGGTACGGAAGTCATTCTCGGTACTATTGCCGTCGATGTATCCAGCGACTGGACACGCTTTCCGCGTTATGGCTTTGTCGCCACCTTCGATGCTTCTAAAACGGAAAGTAAAATTCAGGAGGAAATGGCTTTTCTGAACCGCTGCCATATCAATGGTGTGCAGTTTCAGGATTGGCACAACAAGCACCACTGGCCGTTAGGCGGTACGCGTGAACATCTCGATGCGGTATATAAGGACATTGCCAATCGGGATATTTATACACAGTCGGTAAAGGATTATATCCGCATCCAGCACTCGTTTGGAATGAAGGCGATGTTTTATAATCTTTGTTTCGGTGCGCTCGATGATGCAGCGGGTGACGGTGTGAAAGAAGAGTGGTACATCTTTAAAGGCACAGGGCATACGGATAAGGATGCGCATACATTGCCCGACAGTTGGAAAAGCAATATCTATTTGCTCGATCCGGGTAATGCCGAATGGCAGGCATATATTGCCCAACGCAACGATGATGTCTATGCCAATCTTGACTTTGACGGTTATCAGATAGACCAGTTGGGAAATCGTGGCGATCGCTATGATTACAAGGGGAATAAGGTGAATCTGCCTAAGACTTATGTTTCGTTTATTGAAGCTATGAAGGGGAAACATCCTGATAAACGCTTGGTGATGAATGCAGTAAGCAGCTATGGTGCATCCCAAATTGCAGGTACGGGGAAAGTAGATTTCCTGTATAATGAAGTTTGGGGGGATGAAGCTGATTTCACGGATTTATATACGATCCTGAAAGCGAACCATCAGTATGGAAATCAGGCATTGAAGACGGTGTTTGCAGCTTATATGAATTATGAAAAGGGTTCCGGTGAGTTCAATATGCCGGGAATCTTGCTGACGGATGCGGTGATGTTTGCTCTGGGAGGTTCGCACCTGGAATTGGGAGGCGACCATATGTTGTGCAGTGAATATTTTCCAAATACCCGTTTGCAGATGAGTGATGCTTTGAAGACGGCTGTTGTGCGCTATTATGACTTTATGACTGCTTATCAGAATCTTCTTCGCGATGGCGGGGAGGAGGAGAAGGTAACTTTGGTATGTACGGATGCAAGCAAGAATCTGAATCTGAACACTTGGCCGCCACAGAAATCAGCCATAACTTCTTTCGCCAGAAGGGTGAATGGCAAACAGGTGGTTCATCTGCTGAACTTCCTTAGTGCAAACAGTTTAAGTTGGAGAGACCTGAACGGGGAAATGCCCGAACCAAGGTTGGTAACTAAAGTGCCCTTGAAGCTGAATGTTGCGGGGAAAGTGAGCAAAGTGTGGGTAGCTACTCCCGATGCACATGCCGGAGCTTCGCAGGAATTAGCTTTTGAACAGAAAGACGGAGCGATAACCTTTACGCTTCCTTCACTGAAATACTGGAGCATGATTGTAATGGAATAAATTATAAAAGATATAGAACCATGAGAAAATATATATATTTATTTTTAATACTGTGTTGCCTGTCTCCGCACTTATATGGCGGAAATGTAACGGGAAACTGTACTTCTTATTCGCAGGAAGGAAGAGACGTTACGTTTCATTTAGACGATAATTCGGCTGTGCAGTTGCAACTTTGCAGTCCCTCCGTCGTGCGCGTCTGGTTTTCGCCGGACGGTAAGTTGCAGCGGGGAAACCCTTCCTTTGCAGTGATTAATGAAGAATTGGAAGATGTAGGCACTGTCCGGGTGGACGAACAGAATGCCTGTTATGAGATATTTACGCCTAAACTGCGTATCCGCGTCAACAAGGCTCCGTTCAGCTTGCAGATATTCGACAAGTATCAGAAGCTTTTGTTCAGCGATTATGCAGACAAGGGGCATATCAGTGATGGAGAGCGTAAAGTGGAGTATAAGACCCTGCGCCGGGATGAGCATTTCTTCGGTTTGGGTGAAAAGACCGGCAAGCTGGACCGCCGAGGCGAATCTTATAAGATGTGGAACAGTGATAAACCTTGTTACAGCGTTGTGGAAGATCCCCTGTACAAAAGTATTCCTTTCTTTATGAGCAGTTATCGCTATGGTATATTTCTGGATAACACGTATAAGACAGAATTCAAATTCGGTACTGAAAGCCGTGATTATTACAGCTTTGAAGCTCCTGGTGGGGAGATGATTTACTATTTTATCTTCGGTAAGGATTATAAGGAAATCATGAAACAGTATGTCGCATTGACCGGACAACCCATCATGCCTCCGAAGTGGGCACTGGGCTTTGCACAATGCCGCGGCCTGCTGACTACCGAGAAGCTCTCTTATGAAATAGCCGAAGGATACCGTAAGCGTGGTATTCCTTGCGATATCATCTATCAGGATATAGGCTGGACACAATACCTACAGGACTTCAACTGGCGGAAAGAAAACTATCAGAATCCGAAGAAGATGCTTGCCGACTTGAAAGGGATGGGCTTCAAAGTGATTGTTTCGCAAGACCCGGTTATCTCTCAGGCTAATAAAAAGCAATGGGAAGAAGCGGACCGCTTGGGTTATCTGGTGAAAGACTCCACTACGGGTAAGAGCTATGATATGCCTTGGCCATGGGGTGGCAACTGCGGTGTGGTGGACTTTACCATTCCCGAAGTGGCGGACTGGTGGGGAGCTTATCAGCAGAAACCGATAGATGACGGCATTGCCGGCTTCTGGACGGATATGGGTGAACCTGCCTGGAGCAATGAGGAACAAACGGAACGTCTTGTAATGAAGCACCACCTGGGTATGCACGATGAAATTCATAACGTGTATGGTCTGACCTGGGACAAGGTGGTAAAAGAACAGTTTGAGAAACGGAATCCGGATCTTCGTGTCTTCCAGATGACACGTGCCGCCTATGCAGGACTGCAACGTTACACCTTCGGCTGGACCGGAGATTGCGGCAATGGAGATGATGTGCTGCAAGGCTGGGGACAGATGGCTAATCAGATCCCGGTACTTTTATCTGCCGGACTGGGTGTGATTCCTTTCGTGGCATGTGACATTTCCGGTTATTGCGGGGATATTGAAGATTATCCCGCTATGGCGGAACTTTATACCCGTTGGGTGCAGTTGGGAGCGTTCAATCCTCTGAGCCGTATTCACCATGAAGGAGATGTGGCGGTAGAACCGTGGCTCTTTGGGGAGGAAGCGGAGAAGAACGTTAAAGCTGCCATAGAAATGAAATATCGCTTGCTGCCTTATATTTATACTTATGCCCGCGAAGCGTATGAAACGGGTTTGCCGATTATGCGCCCCATGTTTATGGAATATCCGGCGGATTTGGAAACAGTCTCTACGGATGCACAATTCATGTTTGGCAGCGAACTGCTGGTAGCTCCGGTAGTGAAGAAGGGGGCAACTAATAAGAATGTTTATCTGCCCGAAGGTACCTGGATTGATTATAATGACAAGCGCACGGAATATAGCGGCGAACAGTGGACTACGGCAAATGCTCCGTTGAATACCATTCCTATGTTTGTGCGGAAAGGAAGTATCATCCCTCAGATGCCTGTGATGAATTATACGGATGAGAAAGCGGTTTATCCGATTACATTTGAGGTATTTCCGGCTGCGGCGGGCGACGAAACGTCTTTCTCCCTGTATGAAGATGCAGGAACTGATCTGGGGTATCAGCGTGGGGAATTTATGCGTACTCCTGTATCTTGCCGGACAACGGAAAAGGGATATGTGCTCGAAATCGGGGAAAGGGCGGGAGAGAAGTATGCCCTTCCGGGAGAACGCAACCTGATGTTTTGCATTTATACCGGGCAGATGCCGAAGGAAGCGCTTATTGACGGACAGAAAGTAAGGAAGATGAAAGCGGAAAAACTGAATGAAGGAATGGAAACGGAGTTCAAGGTTACTGCATGGTGTCCGGATAAGAAACAGAATCTTTGTATGTTGAGATTGCCGGATGACGGAGTGAAACACACGATTGAATTTATTTATTAATACCAACCATAAAAAGTATAGTTATGAGAAAGTTAATGCTTAGCGCAATTTGTCTTCTTTTTGCCTTAGCGGGGAAAGCAGAAGGAGTGTCGTCTCCTTCGGGCCAGGTGAAGCTGGATTTTGAATTATCAAAGAATGGTGCTCCGACCTATCAGGTGGAGTATAAAGGGAAATCCGTGATTAAGCCCAGCACCTTGGGACTGGAATTGAAGAATGCCAATAATCTGCTGGATGGTTTTGAAGTCCTGAAAGCTTCTACCTCTACCTTCGACGAAACCTGGCAACCGGTGTGGGGAGAGACGAAAGATATTCGTAATCACTACAACGAATTGCTGGTTGAATTGAAACAGCCCGCCACGGATCGTTATATGAACCTTCGTTTTCGTGTATATGATGATGGTGTAGGATTCCGTTATGAGTTTCCGCAACAGAAGAACTTGGTTTACTTCGTGATTAAGGACGAACATACCCAGTTTGCTATGACGGGCGATCATACCGCCTGGTGGATTCCCGGTGATTACGATACTCAGGAATATGATTATACGGAATCCAAACTTTCGGAAATTCGCGGTTTGATGCAGGGAGCCATTACTGATAATGCGTCACAAAACCAGTTTTCGCCGACAGGTGTACAGACTTCCCTCCAGATGAAAACAGCTGACGGAATCTATCTGAATCTCCATGAAGCTGCTTTGGTGGATTATTCGTGCATGCATCTGAATCTGGATGATAAGAACCTTATCTTTGAATCCTGGCTGACACCGGATGCACAGGGCGATAAAGGGTATATGCAGTCACCTTGCCACACTCCGTGGCGTACGGTGATAGTCAGTGATGATGCCCGTGAAATGCTGGCTTCCAATCTGATACTGAATCTGAATGATCCTTGCAAGTATGAGGATACTTCCTGGATTAAGCCTGTGAAGTATGTAGGCGTATGGTGGGAAATGATTGCGGCAGGCAAGCCGTGGGCTTATACATTTGATCTTCCTTCCGTAAAACTGGATGAAACGGATTATACGAAAGTGAAACCGAATGGTATTCACCCCGCCAATACGGAGAATGTAAAGAAGTACATTGATTTTGCTGCGGAGCATGGTTTCGACCAGGTATTGGTAGAAGGCTGGAATACCGGTTGGGAAGACTGGTTCGGTAACAGCAAGGATTATGTTTTCGATTTTCTCACTCCATATCCTGATTTTGACATCAAATACCTGAATGAGTATGCCCACTCCAAAGGTGTCAAACTGATGATGCATCATGAGACATCGGCTTCCGCACGCAATTACGAACGCCACATGGAGGCTGCCTATGACTTGATGAATCAATACGGTTACAATTCCGTGAAAAGCGGTTATGTGGGCAATATCATTCCGCGCGGCGAATATCATTATGGGCAGTGGATGAACAATCATTACCTGTATGCCGTGACCGAAGCTGCCAAGCATAAGATTATGGTGAATGCCCACGAGGCTGTACGCCCCACTGGTTTGTGCCGTACGTATCCGAATCTGATAGGAAATGAATCTGCCCGTGGCACGGAATATGAAGCTTTCGGAGGCAGCAAGCCTTTCCACACGACCATTCTTCCTTTTACCCGTCTGCAAGGCGGACCGATGGATTATACGCCGGGTGTCTTTGAAATGGATATGAATAAACTGAATCCGAATAGTCACGCTCATGTAAACTCTACATTGGCGCGTCAGTTGGCACTCTACGTCACGATGTACAGCCCTCTGCAAATGGCAGCCGATCTGCCTGAGAACTATGAACGCTTTATGGATGCTTTCCAGTTCATTAAGGATGTGGCTTTGGACTGGGATGATAGCCGATACCTGGAAGCAGAACCGGGACGCTATATCACGGCTGCCCGCAAGGCGAAAGGTACGAATAATTGGTTTATAGGTTGTACCAGCAGTGAGCAGGGACATGCTTCTACTCTGAAACTGGATTTTCTGGATGCTGATAAACAGTATATAGCTACTGTTTATGCGGACGCAAAGGATGCCGATTATAAAACGAATCCGCAGGCTTACGTAATCCGTAAAGGGATTGTTTCTCCTAAGACTGTGCTGAATTTGAAAGCGGCTCCGGGTGGTGGTTATGCCATTAGCATTATGGAGGTGAAAGATAAGGCGGAATTGAAAGGATTGAAAAAGCTATCCGGTAATATCTGATAAACCGGAATATCTGATAGATAAAAATCCCCTTCCTCAGCTCTCCGATCACCAAGTACGGTAATTAGGAGTGGAGGAAGGGGATATTTTTATTTGAATAAATCTTTCATATAGTCCAATGAGCGGCTGATATCGAAGTAGATTTGAGTACCCTCATAATATGGACTGCTTTCAAATTCCATCAGGTCGCACTTGTTCACCAATGATTGTTGCTTCAGGCCTTCTACTTTGAAGACATTGTTTAATATCTGATATTCATCATTGACGCTGATGACTTTAAATGCTGTATCTTCGCTTGTGCCATCTCCACTGGAGATGATGGCAGAGGACAGTTTTATGTATTTATCTATATAAGCCTGAACTTCTTCTTCTCTTTGCAGCTCACTCGCCAGATTCACGGCATAAATGAGTAATTTAAGAGATACAGGATTCTTTTTTCGGCATTCTTTTAATTGGGTATAGGCTTCTTCCCATTTCTTTTCTTCCATTAGCGTCTCAAGCTCTTTCCAAAGCTCCATACTCCCTTTGTATTTTGGAGTGAAAGAATGACCGTAGTAGATTAGCGCGTAATCGTTTAAGGATAATAAGCTGTCATTAGCTTCAAAGCGTTCAATCAGCTGTTGGTAATCATCCGACTGGTTTTCCACATACTTTTTAATAGTAGCATAGTTTACTTCGATATTCTCTTGCGGGAATACACATACAGAGAGTAGAAGAAGATTGATGAGTAATAGTGTTCTTTTCATGGCATTATTATTTTAAAGCATTACCACAAAGAAAAGCCTTTTGCGAGGATATTCCAAACGTATGGACATAAAAAAAGGAGTACCGCTGTACTCCAACCTTTGTTAACCTTAAATCTAATACTATGAAAAACACAGTGCAAAGGTACGGATATTCTGCGTATTTCCAAATGATTAGACTAATATAAGTGTTTTTATAACACTAATTAAAAGTTAGGCATTGTTTCTTTACTTTTTTTCAGGGGTTTATTCATTGATACGCTCTTTTATCTTTCCCCAGGCATGTGTATCGAACAGGCAACTTTCGCGCATGGTGTGATACATTTCTTTGAAACGGGACATGGGGATAGTGAAGCTCAACAGATTGGCTTCAAAGTGGGGACGCACGGACGGATCGAAGAAGCCGAGGAAACAGCGCTTACCATCTTTTTGGTTTTCGAGAACAGTGAGGGTTACAACGGAACTGCAACCGGAACCGAAAGGAGTAGCTACGGTATCGAATGCATTCGTATCATAAAAAGCCCATGTGGTAAGTCCTGACAGGATATCAGGTGTAGCAAGGAACAGCAAACCTTCTACATGATCGAAAGAAGCAAGTTTATCTATTCGGGCAAAATGCAGATAGGCCTTTTCCGTACGCGGTACCTGGATTTGCTTTATGAAATCTGTTACCATTTCAGGAGTTTTTTTGTACTTCTCTTTCAGGGATACAAAGTTAGGTACGTGTATTGGCATTTCCGTGAAACCGGTGTAGAACTTTCCGCCGCCACATCCTATGATGTCGCTGTTCAGGCTGATGGTTTTACCTTCCCTTACCTGTTGCAGGCCCTTGAAGAAGCAACCGCCAATTTTGTCTGTTTCGCTTTCCTGTTTATCGGAGTACCAGAAGGCGATGGGAAGTTCGGCACGTTCACCAAATGCTTCCCGATAATTAGTCATAAAAGTATGTATATCCATGATAACAGAGTTTTGGTTTGGAAGTAAAGATAACAATTGATTGCCGGATTATTGAGGATTTTACTTATTTTTGCATAGCACAGTGTGGCAACTTCATGCTTCTGATATAAATGCTCCTTATGTAGGCGCCCCTATGGCGAATGGCGGAAACGCCCACCAGTGATAATCCTTACTTTATGACGGGAGCAGGTGGATTGCTGCAAGCTGTTATAAACGGTTTCTGTGGATTGCAGATAACGGAGAGATAGGAAACGTACGGACATAAAAAAAGGAGTACCGCTGTACTCCAACCTTTGTTAACCTTAAATCTAATACTATGAAAAACACAATGCAAAGATACGGACTTTTGGGATAACTGCAAATTATCCAAATAAAAAAGTATGTTCTATAACATTAATTAAAAATATAGACTTAATCTTATATCTTTGTTAACCTTTAGCCTCCTGATACATAAACCGTTTAATAGATTTTTTGGCTGTCTTTTCAAACTCCTCAAAATGTATCTTCACCTTTGATATCTGACAATAAGCCGGTAATTGCTGGTTAAGTTCGTTACGGTTAGCTTCCATCATACGCTCTACATCTGTTTGTTGCAGTCCATTGGCAAATGCATCGTCAAAGTCCGGATAAATCAGTGCTACCAGTTTTTCTTTTTGCAACACAATGAGCGACTCGGAAACGTAAGGCATATTATTCAGTTTGCTTTCAATCTCTTCCGGATAGATGTTTTGTCCGCTGGAAGTGAGCAACATATTCTTGCTGCGCCCGCGCACGGTTACATAACCTTCCGCATCCATTGTGCCTAAATCGCCTGTATGCAGCCAGCCATTTACGTCAATGATTTGTGAGGTTGCTTCCGGGTTCTTATAATATCCCAGCATCAGGTTGGTACCTCGACAAATGATTTCTCCCGCCACCTTTTCCGGATCAGACGAATCAATCTTCACTTCCATGCGTGTGGTTGCCTTACCGCATGATGCCAGCTTCAGGGTTTCCCATCGGCTGGAACAGATGATAGGACCACATTCCGTCATACCATAAGCGATGGTGTAGGGGAAGCCTATCTGTTTGAGAAAGCGCTCGACTTCTGCATTGAACGGGGCTCCACCAACGATAATTTCATCGAAGTTACCGCCGAATATTTCCATTGCTTCTTTGCGTGCAAGAGCTCTGATCTTGTCATTGATGATAGGAAGACGAAGCAGCAACTTACCTATTTTGTTATCTACACGGGGCAGAATATTCTTCTTGATAATCTTTTCTACAATCAGAGGCACGCATGAGATGACGCGTGGTTTGATTTCAGCGAAAGACTGTGCGATAATTTTAGGAGTCGGCATGCGAGTGAGGAAGTAGAGGTGTGCCCCCGCTGAAAAACCGTAAAGGAAATCGTAAGTCATTCCGAACACATGTCCCATAGGAAGCATGGCAACCATATTATCGCCCGGTTTCACCGGAAGCATCTCATGGCAGTAATTCACGTTGGACCAAAGGCTGCGATAGGGGAGCATAACACCTTTGGAATATCCGGTAGTACCGGAGGTATAGTTAATGATGGCAAGTTCTTCCGGTTCATCCTTCCGATAACAGATGTGTTCGGGACGGAAGTTTTTAGGATAGCGTTGTCCGTAGAGTGTATTGCGGTGCTCGAAAGCTTCCATCAATCGTTTGTCGCGACAGACTACAGGGGTGAATTCAGTCATCAGAATAACGCCCAGCAATTGTGGCATGGCGTCTTCATTCAGGTTTTCCCATACCTGGTCTCCTACAAAAAGCAGTCTGGCTTCTGAGTGATTGACGATATTATGTATATTATCCGCTTTAAATTCGTGAAGGATAGGCACAATAACAGCTCCATAAGTGATGGTTGCCAGGAAAGTAACTGCCCAGTGTGCACTGTTACGACCGCAGACGGCAATTTTATCACCCGGTTGGATACCGGCACTTTCCAGTACAATATGGAATTTTGCAATCTTGCGAGCCACGTCTTTATATTGGAGAGTAGCACCTTTGTAGTCAGTCAAGGCGTTTAAGTTCCAGTTCCGAATGATGCTTTGTTCAATGTAATCAATGAAGTGTTGTTCCTGTTCCATCTGTTAAATTTGCACACTTTAGTTAAAACTGCGCAAATATAGAGCTAAATGTGATGTCGTGCAAGTTTATATATTTATTCTTTGGTGGGAGGCGAAAGAAAAAGAAAAAATAACCAATTGTACTTTCTTTTGCCTTGATGCAAAAGAAAGATACCAAAGAAAAGATCAAGGCTGCACTTCCGGGGCTACTCCGAAAGTATTTTCAGCTAAAGGGCAGGAACTCGCTTCGCTCAAACAGCCTGCCCTTCTTAACGCCGAAAACACTTTCTACGCTTAACGCCCCTACAGTGAGGCCGGGAGACCATTCGGTATGAATGGGGGAATATCGCGCAGCACTCTACCGCGCAGCCTTCGGGCATAGGCGTAGGTGCGTCAGGCGGAGATATTGTCAGGCGCAGGTAAGGGGCGATCTGTCTGAGCGTAGCGAGTTCGAGCCCCGTCTGCGCATGGCAGTATCGGAGTAGCACCGTAGACGTAGCCCGTGCCCTTTCTTTTTGGTATCTTTTTCTTTCGGGCAAACGAAAGAAAAAGTACACACATATTAATCACTACTCTTCTTATCCGAAATCAGCAACAACTTATCCCCCAAATGTAATTTCAGCGATCCATTCGGTATCAGGAATTCCGTGCCTCGTTTCACAATCATTACGAGTGCTCCATTAGGCAGAGTGATATCCTTCAGGGTATCGCCTTCTTCCAGCATCTCCGTGGTAACGGTCATATCGCTGAGATCACTATCTATTTCTTCGGGCAATTCCACACCGAATTCATTACCGGTCTTTTCCAACGGGGTAGAAAGTTTCAGTAAGCGGGCAGCTAAGGAAACGGTAGTACCTTGGATAACGAGAGAAACAATCGTGATAAAGAATACGATATTGAAGATCACGTCAGCACCCGGTACTTGCGCTACTACCGGATAAGTGGCGAAGATGATAGGCACTGCTCCGCGCAAACCTACCCAGGAAACGAAGAGTCGCGAACGGTTTGTAATCTTCTTGCCGAAAGGCAGCAAGCAGAGGAAGACACTGAGCGGACGACCAATAACAATCATAAATACACCGATAAGCGTTGCTACCAAAGCGATATCGAGTAATTCGTGAGGATTTACCAACAAACCGAGGCAAAGGAACATGATGATTTGGAACAGCCAAGTCAATCCATCCATGAAGGTATAAATCTCTTTGCGATGCATTATCTTGTTGTTACCTACCATAATACCGGCAATGTAAACGGCGAGGTAACCATTTCCTTTCAGAAGATCGGTAATGGAGAAAGTGAAAAATACAAATGCAAGCAAAAGGATGGGATAAAGGGCCTGATTATCAATGTTGAGCTTATTCAGCATGAGGATGGCAAGTTTGCCGAGAAGGTATCCGGCAGCCGCACCTACTATAAATTGGATAACGAATGAACCGAAGATACCTGCAATACCCATTCCACCGGATTGTATGAACTGTATCAGCACGATGGTAAGCATGTAAGCCATGGGGTCATTACTACCACTTTCGAGCTCCAGCATGGGACGAAGGTTATGTTTCAGATTCATTTTCTGCGAACGCAAGATGGCAAATACAGAAGCGGAATCAGTAGATGACATGGTGGAGGCAAGTAGTAGGGATGTAGTGATAGGAAGATAAATATTTGACCAACTCATGCCGGAGATCCACCAGATGAAGAATCCTGTAAAGACGGCAGTAAGCAATACGCCGAATGTGGAGAGGACAATACCCGGAACAAGAATCGGTTTAATTTCGCTGAATTTAGTATCCATACCGCCGGAAAACAAAATAACGCTAAGAGCAACCATACCAATAAATTGTGCTTCTTTAGCGTTATGAAACTGTAGTCCGAAACCATCGCTACCGAAAATCATGCCGACGACAAGGAACAGTAACAGGGCAGGGACTCCGAATCTATAGCCGGTCTTACCGACAATAATACTAATGAAAAGTAAGATAGAACCAATTAAAAGAATGTTTTCTGCTGTAAAAATCATAAATTAGGTATTATTTAAGTTGTTTATTCAAGGATTTAGTTATCGCAAAGCGAAGTTACGTCTATTTTTAAACAATTGCAAGGTGTAAAATGTTCAGATTGAATTTTACTTTCTTTTCATATAATCCTTCATTACAAATTTTCTTAATTGAATTTTAGCACAAACATGGTTTCCTTTCCGGGATGCAGGGAAAGGCTGCCACCTGACAGGCGCATAATTTGACGGGAAATACTCAAACCGATGCCGCTGCCACCTTCTTTTGTGGTGAAGAAAGGTATGAAAATGTGTTCTGCTACTTCAGGAGGAATGGCAGGACCGTTATTGGACACTTCGATGAGCACGGCTTCATTTTCATTGCAATAAGCGTTTAAGGTGATGATGCCTTCTGGAATTTCTGCTGCTTCGATGGCCTGAATGGCATTTTTCAATAAGTTGATGAGTACCTGTGAGATAAGGTTCTCATCTGCATAAAGAATAAGATCATCCGGAGTGATGTGGGAGTGGAAAGTGATATGTGAATCAGGATATTGATGCCGTGCCAGTTCCACCATGCGGTTGATAAAACCTTTGACGTAGAACAAGGAAGGTTCCGGTTTGGGGATACGGGTGAAACGGCGGTAATTTTCTACAAAAGAGAGAAGTCCTTTGCCCGTGGTGCTGATGGTGTGCAGGCCATTGCGGATTTCGTCAGCAGTTTCTTTGTCGGAAGAGATGGATTCACTTTTCGCTTTTAATTCTTCGCTTCCTTGTATCAGTGTCAGCAATGTATCGCTCAGTGAAGTGATGGGAGTGACGGAATTCATAATTTCATGTGTCAGTACACGGGTCAGGCGTATCCAGGAGTCGATTTCCTTTTCATCCAGTTCGTTATTGATATCATTCAGGGCAAGGATGCGGAAATGCTCCTGACGGATGGTTATGTCGGAGACGCGGATGGAGAGGTTGACTGTGCCGCGTTCGTTGGACAGGCGGGTTTGCAATTTATCTCCGGGGCGGCAATGGGCGAAAAGTCCCATAAGGTTTGCATCAATACGGTTAAGTTGGCTGACATGGGTGAAGACTTCCAGCCCTAACAGGCGAAGGGCTTCGTTATTTTTCTGGTAAACAGCACCTGCATCGTTCAGTACCAGGATACCGGTATTGATGCAGTCGAGAATGAGTTCGTAATACTTTTCCTGTTGTGCTGTTTCACTCTTTACATTATATAATATGGAAGCAACACGGTTCAGGGCCTGGTTTACAATACGATTGTCCGGAATGTCTTCGTGTTCGGAGAAATGGATGGATGCATCGTTGTTTTCAATGGCATCGAGCAGAAACAGAACCTTCTGTGTATGCCGGCGATACAGTTTCCATTGCCAGCGCAGACTCGTCAACAGCAGCAAGGAAGAGATGACGATCCATAGAAGGTCTTTATAAATAATGGATACCGTGACAGCTCCCGCCAGCAGGAGAGAGATGACGATACGGAAAAGGTAGCGGTCGGTGATGTATCGGTAGTAATGTTTCATAATCCGAACTTTTTCATTTTGTTATAGAGAGTCTGCCGGGTGATGCCGAGTTGTGCAGCAACAGCAGATAGATTGCCGTTACAGGTATCCAAAGCTTTCTGTATCATTTTCCGTTCCATTTCTTCAAGGGTGGCTGCTTCTGTACCGGCATCGCTTCCGGTGCGTGAGGTTTCGGGACGCTTAGGTAGCTGGAACAGTTCTGCCGGCAGTTCGTTACCGTCGCAAATAATGACTGCTTTCTCTATGGCATGCTCCAGTTCGCGGATATTTCCGTACCAGGGATGTGTTTTCAATTTGGTACAGGCAGCATCGGAAAGCCGTAATAATGCTTTGTCATATTGCTTGCAGAAGCGTGTTATAAAGCGTTCGGCAAGAGGAAGAATGTCTTCCGGCCGTTCGCGCAAAGGCGGAATTTCAAGATGGATGGTATTGATGCGGTAAAGCAAATCTTCACGGAATTCATTGCGTTGTACCATCTCGTTCAGGTTGCGGTTGGTGGCACAAATCAGACGGATGTCGACAGCGATAGGCTGGTTGCTGCCTACACGGACAATACTGCGGCGTTGCAATACGGTCAGTAGTTTGGCTTGCAGGTGATAGGGTAAATTGCCGATTTCATCGAGAAACAGTGTGCTATGGTCTGCTGTTTCGAACTTACCGGGACGGTCAGCGTATGCATCTGTAAAAGAGCCTTTTGTATGCCCGAAAAGCTCGCTCTCAAAAAGGCTTTCGGTGATGGCTCCCATGTCTACGGCAATCATTTCCTTCGTACGGCGGGAAGAAAGTGCATGAATTTCACGTGCCAGCATCTCTTTTCCCGTACCGTTTTCTCCGGTGATAAGTATATTTGCATTGGTTATGGCGACTTTCTCCACCAGCGAGCGCAGTTGCTGCATGATGGGACTTTCTCCCCAATACATGGCAGGGGTTACGGGCGAGGCACTTTTTCCGTTATTCTTATTATGAATGGCTTGGGCTGCATTCAGTAAGGTTTCCACCAGCTTTTGATTATCCCACGGCTTGACTATAAAGTCTGTAGCCCCTTCTTTAATGCCACGCACAGCAAGATCAATATCTCCATAGGCAGTGAAAAGAACCACAGGCAAGGAGGGACGAAGGCGTTTGATCTCCTGCAACCAGAATAATCCTTCGTTTCCGGTATTGATGCCTGATGTAAAGTTCATGTCAAGTAACACCACCGATGGAGTTTCTTCACGCAACACAGAGGTAAGTGTGACAGGTGAAGTGAGCGTGATGATCTTTTCGAAATGGGGTTTCAACAGCAGTTGCACAGCGGTGAGCACACCGCGGTTATCATCGACAATGAGGATATTTCCGGGCTTTTTCATACGAGAGTTTCTTTTGAGGGAGTAAAGATAATGCAAATCGAAGGTATAACTTTCATGCTTGCATGAAAAAGTTATGTTGAGATGCAGCTTATCTTCTGTAAAGATAAGGAAGTTCAGCGAAAAAAATGAAAGATACTTGTCATATTTTCTACATACCGGCGTAATACGAATAACTGACCTTTGCCTGCAACTAAAAATACAGACACTATGAGATTACGTACTTTTTATTCTACCATTCTATTATGGCTGAACCGTATTTATAATGTGTATCGTGCCCGGCATGGACAACCTTATTATTCTTTGTCACAAGCGATTAAACAAAAAGTAAAATCTACTGTTTCTTATATTTCCGATTTTGAGGAGGAACTGGTGAAGTTTGCCCGTACACGTAAATGCGACGGTATCATTTGCGGGCACATTCATCATCCGGCAAATACTTATTATGATGATATACATTATCTTAACTCCGGTGAATGGGTGGAAACTCTTTCAGCACTCGTAGAGGATGAGGAAGGAAATTGGGAAGTGTTACGGTACGAGGATATGATGATGAATGAAAAGCCTGAAGAGCGCCTCTGTAGTTAAAATCGTGAATTGTAAATTACTAAATTATAAAAATATAAAGATGAAAGTTCTTTTTATTGTTCAAGGAGAAGGCCGCGGGCATCTGACGCAAGCCATCACGCTGGAAGAAATTCTACGGCGCAACGGGCACGAGGTAGTAGAAGTACTGGTGGGAAAGAGCAATACCCGTCGCCTGCCGGGTTTCTTCAACCGCAGCATACAGGCACCTGTGAAACGCTTTCTCAGTCCGAACTTTCTGCCTACACCTGCCAATAAGCGGGTCAGCATGTCTCGCAGTATCGCATATAATCTGATGCAAGTTCCTGCTTATCTGCGTAGCATCTGTTATATTCACCGGCGTATCCATGAAACTGATGCGGACCTCGTAATCAACTTTTATGAGTTACTGACGGGCTTGACTTATCTTTTTTTCCGCCCTTCTGTACCGCAGATCAGTGTTGGCCATCAATATCTTTTCCTGCATCATGACTTTGAGTTTCCCAAAAAGAATCCCGTGAGCCTGCTGATGCTCCGTTTTTTTACGCGACTCACGTGTATCGGAGCTAAAGAGAAGCTGGCTCTCTCATTCCGTCCGATGGAAACGGACGAAGAAGCACATATACGTGTGGTACCGCCTTTGCTGCGGCGCGAAGTGCTTTGTTGTGAAGCTGCTTCCGGAGAGTATGTACATGGCTATATGGTTAATGCCGGATTTGGAGAAAGTATCTCCCAGTGGCATGAGCAGCACCCTGAAGTGCCTTTGCACTTCTTCTGGGACAAACCGGATGAACCGGAAGTATGCAGGATGGATGAAACATTGTCATTTCATCAGTTGGATGACGAAAAATTCCTTCGCTATATGTCGAGTTGCCGGGCGTATGCCACTACGGCAGGCTTTGAATCCGTTTGTGAGGCTATGTATCTGGGTAAGCCTTTGTTGATGGTACCGGCACACATCGAACAGGATTGTAATGCTTATGATGCAGCACGCGGCGGAGCAGGTATTATTTCCGATAATTTTGAGGTAGACCGTTTGTTGGAGTTCGCCCGGAGTGAGTATCAACCCGAAGAGAACTTCCGTAGCTGGGTGCGCAGTTGTGAGTGGCGGTTGCTGAACTGTATAGAAACAGCGGAAGGAATAGGCTTTATAAATGAATATAAATTGATATATGAATAAGAAAATAGCCTCTGTTCCACATATAGATCGTGATTTAAGCTGGGTGTATTCGAAGGCGGTAAAAAGCCGCGCATAGTTTTTGATTACTATATCCGTGTGCTAAATTCTGTATTCATTTTTATAGAGAAGCCTTATTCGCCCGTTCATTTCAAAGAATTGCCGGTATCTTCCAATGAGGTGAAACTATATATGTTCCGGTGATTGGATTGGCGGATGGTGTTATAGATAGCCTGTATGCTTCGGACGGTGAAAAATAAAGGCGTAAAAGGTTGATTAACAATACTATCTTAATTCCTCTCTTCCGATAGAGGAGGAGGAATTAAGATAGATTTTCTTTGTAGCTATTATTTAATTTCCATATTTGCTTCCCCACTATTATTCCCGGTTCCCGCTGTCCATGCACCGATATTGAAACTACTCAGTGAGATACCGCTCTTATTCGCCTTCAGCTGGAAGTGATAGTAATTTCCGGCTTCCGTAACAAGGTTTCCGCTTCCGGAGAGCGAGAGATTGTAGACATAGCTGGTTCCATCCGTAGCCGTCAGTGTGATGAACTTTGCCGCATTATCGAATGTCGTACCCGGCATCACGATGGCATAATAGGTGAGGGATGGAGTGGTGGCGTCAGAAGACTTGTTCACTATATATGGCTTGATGTTATCGAATTTGTTGTCCGGGTCGGTTGTAATTGCTGCAACCACACCGTCAGTCAGTGTCCAGTTTCCCTCCTTATAAATAACGCCGTGAATAGCGGGAGTCAACGCAGCCACTTCTGCCAGGTTTGTGAAGCCATTGCCTGGCGCCATGGTTACCTTTATCAAGCTCATCTTGTGGTCAAGAGTGATAGTTAATGCACTGTTGGTAGGGGCTACCACACTTTGCTTCCACATGTAATCCGCATCTTTGTAACCTTTCCCGCTGTTTGCGTTTTGGTCATCCACAATGCTTACGGCTACTTCATCACCGCTTACTGCCGTTCCACCGGTTCCGGTGAAGGGATAATAAGCGTAAATCGTATGCTTCTGGTTAGCGCTCTGCCAGTAGATGGGATCTCCACTCCATGAACTGGAGGTATAAGTGCGCTCCACATTCTGATAGCGTCCGCTGGTCAGTCCTGTAGGGGTGTCATTCGCAGCGGGTGCTCCCAGATATACGCCGATCTTATCCCCGTCTTCAAACAAAGTTGTTCCTTCGCTGATCTGCGAACGCGTCACCACTACGGCCGGTTCCACACTAAGTTCAATCGGTTTCGTCAGGTCCACTACTTCCGGTTCGTCACTGTTGCTACATGCGCCCAAGGCTAAAGTTGCAGCTGTCATCGCCGTAGCGATAAAGAATCTGTTCTTTCTCATTTCTTTTAAATGTTCAATAGTTAATATTTATAATATAAATCACCTTTCTTGTTGTTGATTAATCAATATTCATTCCGGCGTCTCCTTCGCTTTCGCCCCCCACCGTCCAGGGGCTGATGCTGACGCTGAAGTCCACTTGGGTGCGGTTCACGGTGAGGGTGAGTGTGTACGTCTTTCCGGCTTCAAACACTCCGTTGGCGGCGGTGGCGGGCACGTAATATTCCTGTCCGGAGATGCCGACGACAAGCAGCCGTCCGCCTGCTTCCACGATTTGGGGCAATAGCAGTGCACGGCGTTTACTGCCGGTGCCGGTCAGGGTGATGTTCCGGCGAACGTCGGTGGAGGCTACGGGTGTTATTCCTTTCAGCTTGTATGCGGTGAGTGCTTGCGGCAGGGTCACTGTGGCTGTTTCCACTTCTTCCGGCGTCAGGCCGTTGCCTGCTTTCAGCACTACGTCCAATCGGGCGGACAGGTGGGCGAAGCTGAGCGATACGGGCTGGTAGCGTTCGGCGGTGGCGGTGGCAGCCAGCAGGTCGGGCATCTGATTGCCTTCAGGAGTGGCCTCCGGCGTGTGCAGGGCGTAGAAAGTGGTGCTGTCGGTTTCGGGCAGCAGATTCCAATAGAGTACGGGGGTACTTTTCCATCCCTTGTCTGTGCCGAGACTGAAGAGGTAACCTGCGCCCTCCACCGCGTCGGGCCAGAGGGTGAAGGTGTCGCCTGCCTTGAATCCGCTGTTGTTTGCGGTGGTTTCCACGGTCACTTCATGGCCGTTGGCTTCCATTTCGGCGTCCGTGCCGTCCTGCCAGGGTTCGATGGTGGCTTCCACTACGGTTTCCTGGTCGCGCAGCGTGAGGCGGAAAGTATTCTGGGTGCCGGCACTGAGGGGCTGCGTGGCGCTCATGCGTGCCACGTAGCGATTTCCGTTAGTCAGCGTCACGGTGAAGCTGACGCCGTCGGCGGCTTGCCGGGGCAGTACGATGGCTTCGCCGGTGATTTCTGTGGAGCCTTCAATTCCGGCGCTGCTTTCGGTGTGGAGGGGCACTTGGATGTCCTTCGGGGCGGAGGCGTCGGTGATGCTTCCATCGGTCAGGTGGCAAGTGGCGGCGGTGTTCATGCCGCTGATGGAGAGGGTTGCGCCTGCCAGTTGTTGCTGTTCGATGATGCCGCTGCCTTTCAGGGTGAAGAGCAGGCGGGTGAGGCGGTGGCGGAAGTTGAGGTTGACTTCCGGATGTTCACGGTCGTAACCGTCGGCACGGGCTGTCAGCACATCGGTGGCGGGTTGCGTGGCTACGCTGACGGGCAGGGTAAGGGTGCTGGCTGCCGGACCGTCGGCGGTGTAGGGGGAGTAGGCGAGGAAGTCCACCTTGCTGCCGTCGGCGGGGAAGTAGGCGGTGTTGGCCTTCCCGTCGGGTTGCAGCAGGCCTGTGGCGCCTGCGGTGGTAGAGGTGTAACGGTAGTTGAACACTTCGTTGGTGATTTCGCTTGTGGCGGTGGCGGTCATGCACAGGCCGATGGCGTCGCCCGCTTCCCATTGGCCGTTTGCCGTGCGGGTCAGGGGGGTGCCGTTTGCTGCCGTGCGGATCAGGCTGATTTGACTGATACCGGCTGTCAGGCTGACGGCTACGGCGTCGTCGGGCTTTCCATCATTCTGTGCCTGCTCTTCGCCGCAAGCGGCCAGGAGGCTGAGGCAGAGCAGGGGGCAGAGCAGGCGACGGCCTGTAATCTGTAGATGTTTCCTTTTCATTAGCATTCGTTATTTATTTATCAGTTCATTCTCAATTCTCTTCATTCCTTATTCCCTGCATCCAGATCGCTGTCCGTTCCTGGTGCCCAGTCCGTGATGGTGGCGGATGCTCCTGCCTGTCCTGCAAAGGAGATGCGGGCGGTGAGGGTCAGTTCGTCGGGATCGCTGCCGGAAGTTCCGTCGTTGAAGCCTTGCAGTTGCGTGCTGAGGTCTTGTGTCAGCGCTTCGCTCTCGCCGTTGGTGTAGTGCAGGGTCAGGGTGAGCACTTGCCGTGCGGCGGTGTGTATGCCTAATAGGCGGTGGCTGCCGGTGTAGAAGAGATTGTCTTCGTCACTTCGTGTTGAGGTTCCCTCATTTTGTATTGAGGTAGCGGCCGGTGATGCTTCCGTCCCGCTCTCCTGCCGCACTTCTATTCCGATGCTTACGGCTTCGTCCCGAGTGGTGCTGCGGTCGGCCAGGCAGCGCGAGGCGGCGATGCCGCTCAGTGTGGCGTCCAGCCCCGCCAGGCGTTGGCGTGCTTCGCTGTCCATCCGGAAACTGAACTTCAGCAGGCGGGTGAAGGGATATAGCTTCAGTGCATACGCTTGCAATTGCTGTGCCGGGACGTCCACCGTGCCTGTGCCGGCACTGAAAGGTCCCGGTTCGGGCGGCAGTCCGTCGGCACCGGTAGTCAGGCGGAAGCATTCGCCGTCAAAACCCACGTTTTCCGCCTCGTGCAGGGCCGTCACTTCGTAGCGGGCTTCCAGCAGGGGGAACTGCGTGTGGCTGCCGGACGCAAGACGGAACGTGGTGTCAGCGTCAATGCCTGCCGTCAGGCTGCGCAGGCGGATGTTGAGGGCGTCGGCGGTAGGGGAGTTTCCCTGCCAGTCGGCGTTCAGCAGCAGTTGCGAGCCGTACAGTTCTTCGTGGGTATAGAGCGTTTTTTCTTCGCATCCCGTAAGCAGCGCGCTTCCGGCAATGAACAGCAGGACGGTTGCCGGCAGAGATATTGGTAATCTGAATCTTTTCATGAAGGGGCTATCTTTTTGTTTTATCGGGGAAAAGTGTAAATCAGGCTCACGTGCAGGTCTGTCAGTCCCCACAGGTTGCGGGTGCGGCTGCCTTGCAGTTCGTAGGAGTCGAAGCGGGGGTTGTAGCGGTAGCGGTCGTAGTCCAGACGAGTCAGTCCTGCGCCCAGTCCGGCATCCACCCTCCAGCGGCCCGGCAGCAGGAAGCGATATCCTACCGTCAAGCCTGCCATCAAGGCGTTTCCGCGGCGTCCGTCGCTGAAGTAGTTCTCATCGAATTCGCCGCCGCGCATGCTCAGGCCGATGTGGGTGCGACGGAAACCGTAGCGGCGGTTTTGCAGCCAGTAGCGGACTTCGGTGCCTGCGCTCCAGGTCTGCGTGGTGTGGGTGGTGTGGCCGAATCCCCACATGCCGTAGGAAGCGTCGGCGGCAACGGACCATCGCCCGCCCAAATAGATTTCCACGCCCAGATTGGGGGCGAGCATCGTCCACGACAGCAGGTTGCTGCTCAATGCCCAGCGAGGAGCGGTTTCCGCACGGTCGATGTGCTGTGTCTCCGTCCGGCTGATGCGTTGCGTTTCCGCTTCGCTCTGGGCACGGAGGGGGCAGGTGGGCAAAGTTACCGGCAGAAGTGTGGCGGAGAGGATGCAGAGGGTCAGTATCTTTTTTATCATGCTGATTGTGATGTTTAGAGGTTAGTGGGAGGCTCGGTTCGCCGCTACGGGCGACTGAGCTTTAGTCCGGTGGTAGACTAACGTTTAGTCTACCCTAGACTAGACGTTAGTCTAACTGTGAATAATAGTTAACCAAGCGGGTTTTCATCCAGTCCGCCGTCGCCACCACCGCTTTCGCCTCCTCCTCCGTCGGGTGCGCCGCCTATGTAGATGCTTTGCGAAGTGCTGCGTGGCGTCTTCAGGAATTCGGTGCTGCTGCCTTTATACTGGGTGGTGATGGTGAGCGTGTATTCGCCGTCCGCCAGTCCGGCGGGAATGAGCAGAATGAGGCGTGAAGGTTCGGCCAGCGCAATCATGTCGTTTGTCAGTTTGGTGACCGCTTTGGTGGAGACATTGGTCAGCGTGATGCCCACTGCCGCATCGGTACCTGTCGGAAGTATGTTTTTGCCGTATATGGTGAGCGGGCGTCCTGCCGTGGCGGAGAAGTCCGTGGCACGGGTGGCGGCGTCGCTCGAACTGCCGATGTAGAACTTCACGGGGCGTTCGCCCAGCACTTCTACGTTGGTGTTGCGGATGGCTTCGCGCAGGGTTTTGCCTTGCGTCATGGATACGTAGATGGAGTTCTTGTTCCAGTCCCACGCTTGCCCTGCCAGCCCTCTCAGCTGCGCCACGGCACGGAAGAGTCCTGTGTTTACACTTTCTCCGTTCATGATGGCTTCGCTCACTACCTCGTTGTAGAGGTCGATGCTGAGTTGCATGGTGCCGCGCTGCAGACCGGGGTTCTTTGCCACCATGCGGTCCAGTATCAGGCTGAGGTCCGTGCTGCGTGCGGTTTCCAGTTGGAATATCTTGTCGGTCTTGTTGTCGGTGGTCACGGTGTTGTCCACCTTCCACGCTTTGAGAATGTTCTTTGCCATAATAGTAATTTTTAAGTGATTGATAATATGTTTATTTTGATGTAGGACGAGGTTCTGCGTTATCTTCAGTAGAAGATTTCTCTCAGTGTATCAGGAAGTCATTTCCAAGTAATACCGCCGCCCGTGGAGTAATTACCTTTTCCTACTTTGGCTGGTTGATCATAGCCTGCACCGTTGTCTACGGTCAGCCTCGCCAGAAATTGAGTTTTTGTATCTCCTTGCTTCAGCTGTATCTCAATGCTACCATAGCTGCCATTGTTTCCTGAGCCTATACAGGCACCTCCAAATCCGTTTACACCTTTTGTTTTAGCCGTAATGGTGGAGTTCTTTATAGTGATTTTCTTACAATGACCATTGCTTCCTGAACCGATGCAGGCACCGCCTCCCCATCCTATATTCTCCCCATTCGCATTGATTGTAGCATTCTGTATGGTAATATCTCCGCACGTATTGCCACTTCCGCTACCGATGGCTGCTCCACTATAACCACTAACATATAGGGTGCCACTTCCTTGCCCATCTACAATTATATGAGTGTTTTCACCTTCTACGTATATTCCACCCTGACCTTCATAACCTTTATTACCTGTTAGGGTGTTTTCACCTTCCAGTATGATCGTGACGGTACCGTCATTTGTAATATTTACACGGTCTGCTGAATTTACATTTCTCAGTGTCACAGTAGCGGGTGCCTTGATGTTGATTTCTCCTTTGGTCTGTACGCCTGCACCTACAATGAGGTATTTATTGTTATCTCCACCAATGGTAATTTTTTGATCGGACGCTGTAATGGGCACGTTTTGCAACGAAATGTCGAATGTGTGTACCTTTCCCGCCTCCAGTGTAGTGGAATTTGTGGTGGATGTGTTGTAGTAATAGGTCTCTCCACCTGTCAAGGTTACGGCAATGAACTTTGTGCTTTTGCTTATCGTTTGAGGAATAGCCATAGCGGCATAGCTTTTCAGAATACCGCTGCCGGAAGTTATCCCCCGGGGAGTATAAACTCCTTTTGTGCCGCTTGAAGTATTCCACGTTCCGACAGTAGCCGAAGAAGATGGTGGAGTAAAAGTTCCGTTCAGACGCAGATTGTTGTTATAGCCTATGGTAACTTTCATGATACGATCAGCGCCACTCAATGCAGCATTTTCCTTGATGTTTACCACCACTTTTGCCATTTGGTGATACATTGTGAGGTCTTTTGCCCCGGCAAAGGTAAGAGTGGCTTTTCCATAGAGGAGATCCGAACTGAAATAATTACTGCCGCTTTGGTCGCTACTTGCATTCCATGATGTGGGTAGTGTGCCGTTGTTGTAGGGGTACCATGCTTCTACCGTCATAGAGGCGTTCGTCCAATAAAAAGGTGTTACGCCTGCGGCTGCTTCCAGCGTGACGCTGCTTCCGTTCTTCTTCACCGCATACTTCTTCACCGTACCGCCTACACGGATAGCTACTTCTTCGCCTCCTTCCCACTGGCTTTGTCCGTTGGCATCTTCGGTGATGCGCGTGACGGTGGCGGAGTTTTCGGCTACATTCAGGTTCAATACCAGAGCGTATTCACCTTCGGATGGAGATAGCGTTTCAATGGAATCTTCCAGGTTTGTGCAGGCTGTCAGGAGTGCCAGGAGTGCGATGTAAGCTACTTTTCTCATAAGAAAACGGATTAATGTCGATGTGTTTTTTTAATCGTTCGTTTAAAAGACGCTTTTGGAGTCTTTTTCTAATTATTGATAGGAATAAAAGACTATGCTTTGATAGACAAATTGATATGTTAGAATAAAAAAGTTATTGATTTCTACATTGTGAAATGAAAAAACACTATCTTTGCCCCGTCTTTTAAACGAACGTTTTTAAAACATTTTTTTCTTCTGGTGTATTGGCAATGTGTTGATTTATTGGTTTTTATGTGTGTTGTTCTCTTCTTTATATAAAAAAGTGCATTCTTTCTCTTTGATACATCTTTTCTGTATTTTGCATTTCTTGTTTTTTGCTTTTCTACAGCAATTCCTCGGTGATATTAATAGTTTATCATTAGCTTCGTTCAAAACTTCTTTGGGTTATTTCAATCTGTTGGTGGGAGTGTTTTAATTTCCCTCTTCCATTATAGAAGGGATGCCCGAAGGGTGGGAGAGGTGAGAAAAAAGTGGGTGGGAAAATTAGCTTCCCCCTCTCTTAGCTTTTGCTGCCGCCTGGGTAACAGTGGTTTCAGTTTCTTCGGTTTGTTCTTCGGTGTTCTTTTCCGCTTCCTTTTGTTCCATTTCCCGTCTCAGTCTTTTCAACCTCCATTTATTCCAGAACATGAGCTCTTTCCATCGGTTGAAGTCTTTCTTGAAAATGATACCGATGCCTTGCGTTGTCAGATTGGTTCTTGTATAATAGCGGTCATTCGTTTCATTATACGCTTTCAGGCGAATATCTCCGCTACGGTTCACAAGCCATTCTGCTTCAAAGTCACCTACAAAGTTTGTATTTGCCATCGGATTGTCGCGGTATCCGAAGTTACCGTTGATAAGCAGACGGTTGTTTAGTAATTGTCCCGATAGCATTCCTTCGAATTCCATATCCGTCCAGCCTTTTTCTCCGGTGCTGAGATTGGTACCAATGTTCCAGTTGTTACTATTAATAATGTTGGAAAGTGCATTGTTTAGTTGTCCTGAAAGGGTGGATGAAAGCACGGAAGACATCATATTCGAGTTCTGCGTGGCATCTACATTTTCGGGTGTATAGAATTTGCCGATACCTAACAGATAGAGAATCTGCATATTCATTTGTTCGTCTGTTGAAATGTAGTTACGGATAAGGGCTTGCACTTCATCCCGTTCATTAGGCACTTCCAGACTTAATTTGATGTCCGGAGAAGTTAGTTGCCCCGTCAGGTTCATGATACAGTTTACACGGATACTCGTTGGAATTCCGTAGTTGCTTACATTCGGCACCAAGTCATTCAAGGATGCGGAATTCACCATATAACTTGCTTGGATATCCATGGTGGCGTCCAACGGAGGACCGTTGAAACTGATAGTGCTTCCATCTTTGATGGTAAAGTCCTTGCGTATTACCTCTTGCAGGCTGAATTTATAAACTCCCTGGCTGATACGATAATTACCGAACATCTTCACATCGTCAGCCTTGTTATAAAATTCCGTACGGATATTTCCGGATCCTCGTCCACTGATGTAATCACCGGCGATGGGGTCCATCACTATCTTCATGCTTGCATCCGGTGTAGCTTCTACGAGCAGGTTCAGGCGGATATCCGTGTCACTTTCTTCCTCCTGCTGTATCTCCTGTTGCGCCAGTTCATAGTCGGAAATCAGATTGATAGAATCCAGCACAGCCCGGCGCGGTGTCTTATCCACGAATTTGATGAATTGGTTGCTGGCGGCTGAAGATACATTATCCTTTATATATACAAAGTTGGTATTCCGGTTGGTCGTCATGGCTACATCGATATTGACTCCATCTCTTGCGTTACCTGCTATCAGGGCATTACCTGTTCCGTATACCGTTCCATAAAAAGGAAAATCAAGTGACTCCTTCGTATTCATTACCAGCATGTTGTTCACTCCAAACTGGAAACGGTATTCCAGGTTCTTGAAATGCTCATAATGCAGATAACCGTCTACATGTCCTTGATTGCCTTGTGTATCGAATATCCTGTTATCTTGGAAAGTCAGTCCATTCGGTTCTATGCGAATACTGTCTTTTATAAAGAAAGTGGTATTCAGTACGTCTACTTTCATGGAGGCATTGCCAAGTACGCGCCCTTCCATGGTGAGCCCTTTGAATTTGCCATAGAAATGTACGTGACCGCTGGCACGTCCGTTAAATTCAGGTGTGATACTGCTCATGTAGTGTTCTATGAATTTCAGATTGGTGTTGTCAGCTTCAATCTGTAAGTCAAGCGCACTTTTAGGTTTTATGGGATATATGTAGCCATATACATGACTTTTAGCTGTATCTTTTTCATGGATATGGGCATCGAGATAGATACCTTCTACTTCATGGTGCCATTCTCCGTGAATGTTGGCATCGCCCAATAAACCGTCATTTAGTCCAAGGCCCCGGATGAAAAGGTCAGTATACATAACAGGCTTCTCCAATACTCCGCTGGCATAGGCAGGACCAGTAGCTTCTCCTTTAAAATTAACTCCAAGGTCGGCAATATCAAATACGTAGCCTATATTGATATCTTTTAAATCCAGGCGTACCGTATCCTGAGGTTGTTTTGAGATAGTTCCGTTGATGCGCAGGTATCGGTCTTTATGGCTGAAATAAAAGTCGTCTATATATATCTTTCCGGAGTCGATTACCACTTTTGACGGATGTATTTCCCATAAAGTGTCATTCAGGATAATATCCGTTTTTTGAACATCGACGACGGTTTTCAAAGCCGGAATACTCTTGTTTGAGCGGGAACGCTTTTTGTTCTGATCCTCAGCTTGTGTGCGGATGAAATGTGTAGCAGCAGCTAATTTGCCACTATATGTGACAGCGCTACTGTTTCCCCAATTCAGAGAGGTCTGAATAAGGTCATCTTTGGCTTGTGCGTCTAACGATACGTTGATGGAACCTTCCGGTTTGCGATTACTGAATCGTACACGTGCATGAAATTTATCACCGGGATTCTCACACAAGATCATACCCGATTCAAGGAACTTGTCTCCATAGCGCAGACGCGGGAAATATCCTTCTACTCGCAGGCGCTGTGCTTTGTCATTAAAGTATCCTTTTAGGGTAGAATGTGTATAGACCTTAACCGGAATATTAAAGATGGTGGAGAATAAATCCGTATTAAAGATATTTATGTCGAAATGGAAGTTGTTCTCACTTTCTATGTTTTTTTTGTCCGGCAATATTAGAGCAGGAATATATCTTCGCATGATGTTCAGTACACTGGCGGGTAGTGTGCGATAGGAATAATCTCCTTCAATACTTGCATTCAGGAAATTAGAGGCTATTTTTAATTGTTTATGCGATTCGTCTTCCCGAGTGGCGGTTATTTTTAAGTTGTCCAGAAAATAGTTTCTATCGGGTGCTGTGAATTGCAGGCTGTCAATATTGATCTCTCCATTCATTTCATCGATGGAACCACCGGTGAAATCAGCCGTTAACTGAATAGAAACTGCCGTATCTTCATATTTAGGTGTCAGGTGAAGCTCGTGGGGGCGTACATTACGGATATCGGCATGGAAATTAAAAGTCGGTACACGACTGGCTGTATTAATGCTACCATTTAGCAGAACAGAACCGTTTTCGTCATCCAATGCTATCTTTCCGTTGAAACCGCCTTGTTTATATTCTCCGTCGAGTGTGATGTTCTCATAGTTATAATCGCTATAGTCGATGGAAGCGATTAATCCCTTCATTACTATGGAAGGATATTGCTTTTCGTAGTGATTGCCTTCGACCTTGAGATTGAATGTGACCTTTCCTAACTGGTCGTTTGCCAGCATATTGCCTAGCTCAAACTCTTCAGTCTTTACTGCACCCGAATAAGAAAAATAACCTTTTTCTTTATTTGAACTTAATTTTAAGTCGGTCTTGATAGAACCTATATCGGTACGCACCAGGCCATAAGTTACAATATCTGTGAAATATCCCGAGACTTCCCCATTAAACGAAATGGTGCCTAAGCGTTGCAGTACCGGAGGAACACCTTCGTAGTTTTTACTTAAATTGCGAACGAAAAATGCAATGCCTTCCGGATCAGCATATAAACTGGAAAGGTTGCCGAATACGAATGCACCCTGAGGATGCGACAGGTCTTGCAAGGAAACATCTCCCCTTAAATGAAAATGCTGGTTTCCTGTAATTGACAGATGAGGACAATTCAACTGATTGATAGTACCGTTAGCTTCCAAAGCCACTTGCAAATTTTCCTTGAAAGGGGAAAAGGCCGGAACAAAGGGGGCGAGGTCACAAAGAGTAATGTCCGAAGGAAATATCCGCAAGGAAAAGCGTACATCATTAGTAAAGTTTCTAAAAGCTCCCAAGCTGTCATACTCCATACGGATGGTATCCATTGCAAGCGAAGTATTCGGCAAATCAATCGCGAAGTTCTCAATGCTCATCTTCTGATTGTTTGCTACAATCTTGAGACTTAGTTTTTTTAACTCAAAACCGGAATTTTCTTCTTCAATGCTTAGGCGCTTCACAGCTGCATTGACAGAGTCATTTTGGAGCGCTTTCAACGAGATATTGGCGATGATGTTTCGTAGCTGTATATGTTGTGCATTGAATTTTCCGGGTGTCTCTTCTGCCGACAATACGTTATAAGACATCTTACCGCGTCGTATCAGCAACGAGTTGATACGTATGTCCAGATTACTTTCCTTTTTGATGGTATCTTTAGAGGCAAATGCATTGAGTACGAACTGGAAGTTAGGTATGTCTTCTGGTGTCTTTTTTTCCAGGTTGATGTTGAAACCGAATAACTGTACGTTACTGATCGATACTTTGCCCTTGAACAAGGGAAGTATATCGAATTTTGCAGAAAGGCGGGATACTTTTAGCATTTCCTTGCCTGACTGGTCGTTTAACAATAAGTCGTCAATAATAATGCGGTTCAGTAGTCCCATATTGATCCGCCCAATGGTTAGTTGTGTACCCAGTACATTAGCCAGTTCGTTCGCAACAAGCACAGATATTTGTCGCTGAACGTAAGGAATGTTCAACAATAATATAGTCCCGATATACAAACTAAGTATAATACCGAGTACCCAGCGAACTGTCTTCTTTAACTTTCTGATAGGCGGTTTGTTTGAATTAGCCAACAAAAATATGAAATAATACGTTATCAATCCTACTTTTATCACTACTTTTGCAGCGTTTAAACGTAAATAACGATATGAGTACAATAATTTTAGGAATAGAAAGCTCTTGTGACGACACCTCTGCTGCCGTCATCAAAGATGGGTATCTGTTATCGAATGTCGTTTCCAGTCAGGCGGTGCATGAGGCCTATGGCGGTGTGGTTCCCGAATTAGCTTCACGTGCACATCAGCAAAACATCGTTCCAGTGGTTCATGAAGCATTAAAACGTGCCGGAGTAACTAAAGAAGAATTGAGTGCGGTGGCGTTTACAAGAGGACCGGGGTTGATGGGTTCTTTGTTGGTAGGCGTGTCGTTTGCCAAAGGTTTTGCCCGTTCCTTAGGTGTTCCAATGATTGATGTTAATCACTTGACCGGGCATGTGTTAGCTCATTTTATTAAAGTAGAAGGTGAGGATACTATTCAGCCTGAATTTCCTTTCCTTTGCTTGCTTGTATCAGGGGGGAATTCACAGATTATCCTGGTAAAGGCATACAATGACATGGAGATTTTGGGCCAGACAATTGATGATGCTGCAGGGGAAGCTATTGATAAATGTTCGAAAGTGATGGGGCTGGGATATCCCGGTGGTCCGATTATTGATAAACTGGCTCGCCAGGGCAATCCGAAGGCTTTTACTTTCAGTAAACCTCATATTCCCGGATTAGATTATAGTTTCAGTGGTTTGAAAACCTCATTTTTGTATTCTTTGCGTGATTGGATGAAGGAAGATCCTGATTTCATCGAACATCATAAGGTTGATCTGGCTGCTTCACTTGAAGCTACTGTTGTAGATATTCTGATGGACAAACTTCGTAAGGCTGCAAAGGAATATAAGATTAAGCAAGTAGCCGTGGCTGGTGGGGTTTCTGCTAATAACGGCCTGCGTAATGCTTTCCGTGAACATGCTGAAAAGTATGGATGGAGGATATTTATCCCTAAATTCAGCTATACAACGGATAATGCTGCCATGATTGCCATTACTGGTTATTTTAAATATCAGGATAAGGATTTCTGTTCGATAGATGCGCCGGCTTATTCGCGTGTCACATTGAAGTGAAAGGAGTTTTAGAACATTTCTTTGTCCGCACCGCACCCGGTCCGTGTCTGGGCCGTACCTGCTCCGTATCTGCTCCAAAGCTATAGATACGGAGCAAATACGGTCCGGACACGGTTCGGGTAATATCAGTAGGAAAAATAGAACAAAAATATAAATTATATATAATAAGGTATATGAAACTGGAAGAAGAAGTCGGTGAATTACTAAAATCGAAGAATTTATCCCTTTCCACCGCAGAAAGTTGTACAGGAGGAGGTGTTGCTGCTTTAGTGACTTCTGTTCCGGGAAGTTCGGAATACTTCAATGGGGGAATTGTGGCTTATTCCAATGAGGTAAAGATATCTCTGCTTCATGTTTCTGCTGAAACATTGGAAAGGTATGGAGCCGTCAGTCAGGAAACAGTGATTGAAATGGTGAAAGGTGCGATGAAAGCATTGAAAACGGATTGTGCTGTTGCCACATCCGGGATTGCCGGTCCGGGAGGAGGTACATCCGAAAAACCTGTCGGAACAGTGTGGATTGCGGCTGCCTATAAAAATGAAATTGTAACTTTCAAACAAGAGGGGGATGATGGAAGAACCAGGAATGTGCAAAATGCTATTCAGAATGCTTTAAAGGTGCTCCGTACATGCTTAAAATGAAGAAAAAATGCTATCAGACAGTGAATTATTTTATGAAAAACTTGTTTGGTATCGATAAAAGTACTTACTTTGCGCTCTGTTTGAAATAAGTATAGATAAAAACTATAAAAATAAGATAGAAATGTCGAAGATTTGTCAAATTACCGGAAAGAAAGCCATGATTGGCAACAATGTTTCACACTCAAAGAGAAGAACTAAAAGAACCTTTGATTTGAACTTGTTTAACAAAAAGTTCTATTATGTAGAACAAGATTGTTGGATCAGCCTTAGCATTTGTGCTAACGGGTTGCGTATTATCAACAAAAAAGGACTGGATGCTGCGCTGACTGAAGCAGTGGCTAAAGGTTATTGTGATTGGAAAAGCATTAAAGTAATCGGCTAAACGTAGAGGAGAAAACTTACAATGGCAAAGAAAGCAAAAGGTAACAGAGTACAGGTGATTCTGGAATGTACAGAACACAAAGAGAGTGGAATGCCGGGAACATCTCGCTATATCACAACTAAGAACAGAAAGAATACAACTGAAAGACTTGAGTTGAAGAAATACAACCCGATTCTGAAGAGAGTTACAGTACATAAGGAAATTAAATAATAATAGTATAACCCATGGCAAAGAAAACAGTAGCAAGTTTGCACGAAGGTTCTAAAGAAGGTCGTGCTTATACCAAGGTTATCAAAATGGTGAAATCTCCGAAAACTGGAGCTTACGTTTTTGATGAACAAATGGTTGCAAACGAAAAAGTACAAGACTTTTTCAAAAAATAATCAGAATAGCATAAAACGCTATAAACACAAAATCCCCTCATTGGCAAACAGTGAGGGGATTTTTTATTGCTTCTTTTTTTTACTTTTCCAATCCTTTGTTATATCTTTGTAGCATAATGTATTATACAAATAACTGTTGATATGGGATTTTTTAGTTTTTTTTCAAAGGAAAAGAAGGAAACTTTAGATAAAGGATTATCTAAAACCAAAGAGAGCGTATTCAGTAAAATCGCTCGTGCCGTAGCTGGTAAGTCGAAAGTAGACGACGAAGTATTGGATAATCTGGAAGAAGTTTTGATCACATCTGACGTGGGGGTAGAGACAACTTTGAATATTATCAAACGCATCGAAAAACGTGCAGCTGCAGACAAATATGTGAATACTCAGGAGTTGAATCACATACTGCGTGATGAAATTGCAGCCCTTTTGACCGAAAATAATTCGGATGACGTAGCGGACTTTGATGTACCTATCGAGAAAAAGCCATATGTAATCATGGTAGTGGGAGTAAACGGGGTAGGTAAAACAACAACAATCGGGAAATTAGCTTATCAATTCAAGAAAGCAGGCAAATCTGTTTATCTGGGTGCCGCCGATACATTCCGTGCAGCTGCCGTAGAGCAGTTGATGATCTGGGGTGAACGCGTAGGCGTGCCTGTTGTCAAACAAAAAATGGGTGCGGACCCTGCATCTGTCGCTTTCGATACACTGAGTTCTGCTGTTGCCAACAATGCGGATGTAGTGATTATCGATACGGCCGGCCGCTTGCACAATAAAGTAGGCTTGATGAATGAGCTTACCAAGATAAAGAACGTCATGAAGAAGGTAGTACCCAATGCACCGGATGAAGTGCTACTGGTATTGGATGGTTCTACCGGACAGAATGCTTTCGAGCAGGCCAAGCAGTTTACATTGGCTACGGAAGTGACTGCAATGGCTATCACCAAGTTGGACGGAACCGCCAAAGGCGGAGTAGTGATCGGTATCTCCGATCAGTTCAAGATTCCTGTAAAATACATTGGATTGGGTGAAGGCATGGAAGATTTGCAGGTCTTCCGCAAAAATGAATTTGTTGATTCCCTGTTTGGAGAGAATGCATGAAAAGAAAGAGAATAGATATTATAACTTTAGGTTGTTCTAAAAATTTAGTAGACTCGGAGCAGTTGATGCGTCAACTGGAAGAAGCAGGATACAGTGTAACTCATGATACAGAAAACCCGGAAGGGGAGATAGCGGTAATCAATACCTGCGGTTTCATCGGTGACGCGAAAGAAGAGTCTATCAATATAATTCTGGAATTTGCAGAAAGAAAAGAAGAAGGCGACCTGAAGAAACTGTTTGTAATGGGCTGTCTTTCCGAGCGTTATTTGCAAGAACTGGCCATTGAAATACCACAGGTAGACAAGTTCTACGGTAAATTCAACTGGAAAGAACTCTTGCAGGACTTGGGAAAAACGTACCATGAGGAATTGTATATTGAGCGTACTTTGACCACTCCCAAGCATTATGCTTATCTGAAGATTTCAGAAGGATGTGACCGCAAGTGCTCTTATTGTGCTATTCCCATTATTACAGGACGCCATATATCCAAGCCGATGGAAGAAATACTGGATGAAGTCCGGTATCTGGTATTGCAAGGGGTAAAGGAGTTCCAGGTGATCGCTCAGGAATTGACGTATTACGGAGTCGATCTGTATAAAAAGCAAATGCTGCCCGAATTGATCGAACGTATCTCGGAAATTCCGGGTGTAGAGTGGATCCGTCTGCATTATGCGTATCCGGCACATTTTCCAACGGATTTATTTCGTGTGATGCGGGAACGCGATAACGTCTGCAAATATATGGATATTGCCTTGCAGCATATCAGTGACAACATGTTGAAACTGATGCGTCGGCAGGTAAGCAAAGAAGATACGTACAAGTTGATCGAACAGTTCCGTAAAGAAGTACCGGGCATCCATCTGCGCACTACGCTGATGGTAGGACATCCTGGAGAAACGGAAGAAGACTTTGAAGAGTTGAAAGAATTTGTACGCAAGGCGCGTTTCGACAGGATGGGAGCTTTCGCTTATTCTGAAGAAGAGGGAACTTATGCTGCCCAACAATATGAAGACTCTATACCACAGGAGGTTAAACAAGCCCGACTGGACGAACTAATGGACATCCAGCAAGGCATTTCAGCAGAATTGAGCGCTGCAAAAATTGGTCAGCAGATGAAAGTCATCATCGACCGGATCGAGGGAGATTATTATATCGGACGTACGGAATTTGATTCACCGGAGGTAGACCCGGAAGTATTGATCAGCGTTTCCGGAGAAGAACTTGAAATCGGACAATTCTATCAGGCAGAAGTAACCGATGCGGACGATTTTGATTTATATGCAAAGATATTAAACAAGTATGAATAATAAGGAATTTACATCGGAACTGGCAGACAGACTGGGATATACTATCAAAGACACTTCTGAACTGATAAGTTCTTTATTGTCTGACATGACACAGGAACTGGAAGACGGGAATGCGATTGCAATACAGGGCTTCGGTTCTTTTGAAGTGAAGAAAAAAGCGGAGCGCATTTCGATCAATCCGTCCACGAAGCAGCGTATGCTGGTTCCTCCTAAATTGGTATTGACGTACAGACCCAGCAATACACTGAAAGACAAGTTTAAATAATATATATTTCCCATTATGAATGAAAGACTGACAATTCAAGACCTTATCGACTTATTGGCGGCTAAACATAGCATGACCAAGAAGGATGCCGAAGCATTCGTCAAAGAGTTTTTTCTCTTGATAGAACAAGCCCTGGAGAATGAGAAGACTGTGAAAATCAAAGGATTGGGGACTTTCAAACTTGTGGATGTGGATAGCCGGGAAAGCGTTAATGTCAACACAGGGGAACGTTTTCAGATAAAAGGCCATACCAAAGTATCGTTTACTCCGGACACCAATCTGAGAGATACGATAAATAAGCCTTTTGCACACTTTGAAACGGTAGTATTAAATGAAGGTACGGTATTGGAAGATACCCCGATGGAAGAATCCGATGAGGAGGAAGGTGCGGTTTCTAATACTGAAACTGAAATAATCGATTCCGAAATAGCAGGAAATGAAAATACTGGTGAAGATATTCAGGAAGAAATACAACCGGAAGAACCTGTAATCGAAGAGCAGCCGACTGCTGAAGAAGTAGCTGTGGCTGAAGTTCCTGAGACTGACGCGGATGAAACCGGTCAAACTGAAACGGAAACGGAACCAGTTGCAACAGAAGAACCTGAAGTTGAAGAATTGTCGGAAGTGGAAACTGAACCGAAACCGGAATCAGTATCTGAGGAAGCCCCAGAAGAAGAGCCTGTAGAGGAATCTTCGGAAGCTGTTTTGGAACCTGACTTCAGTCCGGCGACAGAGGAACCTATTGAGGAGCAATCGGAAGAAACAATTATAGAAGAGCAGAAACCGGAGACTGAAACAGCGGAGGCAGAAGAAGAGGAAACGGTTATTGCAGAAAAAGCGGAAGTTACCGCAGAGCAAATTATAGCCCAGGAGCTTTATAAAGCAAATATGGAGCCTGTAACTCCCAAAATGCAACCGGAAATAGAACAACCGAAAGCTACCTATACTGATAAAGACAGTAATAAAAAGGAAAAATCAGCTATTCCTTATTTAATAGCAACTATTATTATAGTCTTACTACTGTGTGGAGGAGCTATCCTGTTTATTTATTATCCGGATTTGTTCTCATCTTCGTCTGATAAGAATGTGGTTGATATGCCGGAGGTTACTCAACCTGTGCAGCCGGAAGCGCAACTTTCAGATACAATTGCACACAAGGATACTGTGGTGGAAGCAGTCCAACCGCAACCTGTTGTCAAGAAGGAACCGGCAGCGGAACCTGTCAAAGCAGAAAGTAAACCTGCCCAACAACAGCCAGCCGCTTCGGCATATTCGGATTCCGCATCCTACAAGATAACCGGTACCAAAACAAAATACACAATTAAAGAAGGAGAGACTTTAACGAAAGTTTCATTACGCTTTTACGGTACAAAAGCCATGTGGCCATACATCGTAAAACATAACCCGAAAGTAATCAAGAACCCCGATAACGTACCATACGGTACGACAATCGAGATACCGGAACTTACAAAAGAATAAAAACAAAAAACACCCATTCACCCGGCTCATACAGCAATGTATAGCCGGGTGAAATGTTACGTAAGTACAAAAGCGTATGAAAGTACCTTAATCTAAAGATTTCGCATTGTTTTTTAATAAAAATTAGTTGCAATCGTTAATTATATGGCGTACTTTTGGGAGCGAATTTAGAAGCCTTACACACTGGTAAGTCTTACACCTTATTAATGAGAATTAAATAATAAAATATTAAGTATTTATGGCTGAATCAATTGATATCCGCGAACTGAATGAGCGGATTGAAAGACAAAGTGCTTTCGTTACCAATCTTACCACAGGTATGGACCAGGTCATTGTAGGACAAAAGCATCTGGTAGAGTCGTTGTTAATTGGTTTGTTGTCCGATGGACATGTGTTGTTGGAAGGTGTGCCCGGTTTGGCAAAGACTTTAGCTATCAAGACGCTTGCTTCGTTGATTGATGCGCAATACAGCCGCATTCAGTTTACGCCTGACTTGTTGCCTGCCGACGTAATAGGTACAATGGTTTACAGCCAGAAGGATGAAACGTTCCAAGTAAAAAAAGGTCCGGTCTTCGCAAACTTTGTTTTGGCTGATGAAATCAACCGTGCTCCGGCCAAAGTACAGAGTGCTTTGCTGGAAGCCATGCAGGAACGTCAAGTTACTATCGGCAATGAAACTTTCGGGTTGCCCAAACCATTCCTGGTGCTTGCCACACAGAATCCTATCGAGCAGGAAGGTACTTATCCGCTGCCCGAAGCGCAAGTGGACCGTTTCATGCTGAAAGTCGTAATAGACTATCCGAAGCTGGAAGAGGAGAAACTGATTATCCGTCAGAATATCAATGGTGATAAATTTGAAGTGAAGCCCATTTTGAAGGCAGACGAAATTATTGAAGCTCGTAAAGTGGTTCGCCAGGTGTATCTGGATGAGAAAATAGAAAAATATATTGTTGATATTGTATTTGCTACCCGTTATCCGGAAAAATATGATTTAAAAGAACTGAAAGACATGATTGGTTTCGGCGGTTCGCCCCGTGCTTCCATCAACTTGGCCTTGGCTGCCCGTAGCTACGCGTTCATCAAGCGTCGCGGTTATGTCATTCCGGAGGATGTGCGCGCTGTGGCACACGACGTACTTCGCCACCGTATCGGCTTGACTTACGAGGCGGAAGCCAGCAATATGACATCTGATGAAATCGTCAGCAAGATACTGAACAAGGTTGAAGTGCCCTAACGCATAATAGAGGTTTTCGTAAACTTGAGGTTTACAATCCTATACCTGAGGTTTAGCGTCGTAAACCTTAGGGTTGAGTACCGAAAACCTCACCCCTTTTCATAGGGAAGTTTCTGTTATAAACTAAATTGCGCTTGTGTGCTTAAATGAGATTATTAAAATAAATCAATGGAAACAACAGAACTTTTGAAGAAAGTCCGTCAGATTGAGATAAAGACGCGCGGATTGTCCAACAATATCTTTGCCGGGCAGTATCACTCTGCCTTCAAGGGTAGAGGTATGGCATTCTCCGAGGTGCGCGAGTATCAGTTTGGCGACGACATACGCGACATTGACTGGAATGTGACCGCCCGCTTCAACAAGCCTTACGTCAAGGTGTTTGAGGAGGAGCGCGAATTGACAGTGATGTTGTTGGTAGATGTTTCCGGTAGTTTGGAGTTCGGTACGGTAAAGCAGATGAAGAAGGATATGGTGACGGAAATTGCCGCTACACTGGCATTCTCTGCCATTCAGAATAATGACAAGATTGGTGTCATCTTCTTTTCGGACCGGATTGAGAAGTTTATTCCGCCCAAGAAGGGACGTAAGCATATACTTTACATCATCCGCGAACTGATAGATTTTCATGCGGAAAGCCGGAGGACGAACATCCGTTTGGGATTGGAATATCTGACGAATGTGATGAAACGCCGTTGCACGGCATTTGTCTTGTCCGACTTCATCGACCAGGAAAGTTTCAAGAACGCCATGACCATTGCCAATCGTAAGCATGACCTGGTTGCCGTTCAGGTGTACGACCGTCGTGTGGAAGAATTGCCACCCGTAGGACTGATGAAGATTAGGGATGCCGAGACGGGACATGAGCAGTGGATTGACACCTCCTCGCGTGCCGTGCGCCGTGCCCATCATGATTGGTGGGTGAACAAGCAGGCGGAATTGAATGAAACGTTTACCAAGAGTAATGTCGACAATGTGTCGGTACGTACCGACCAGGATTATGTCAAGGCATTGATGAATTTGTTTGCGAAACGAAATTAATCGGAAAATGAAAAGATATTTATTTCTGATAGCGTTATTGATAGCATGGTCGGGAAGGGTAGTAGCCCAGTCGGTAACGGTAGATGCTACGATTGACTCTTTGCAGATTCTTATTGGAGAGCAGGCAAAGATAAAGCTTCAAGTATCTCTGGATGCCGATAAGCGTGCCATATTCCCGGTATATACCGATACGCTGGTGAATGGGGTTGAAATTATTGATGTGGCCAAGCCGGATACGCAACTGCTGAATGATGGCCGGCGTGCATTGATAACTCAAGAGTATACAGTTACCTCTTTCGACTCGGCTCTTTATTATCTGCCGCCTATGGAAGTGACAGTGGATAATGAGAAGTATCGCTCCAAAGCGTTGGCCTTGAAAGTATATTCGGTGAATGTCCCGTTAGACCCGGAGAATCCGGAACAGTTCTTCGGTCCCAAAACAGTGATGCAAGCGCCTTTTGCCTGGGAAGACTGGTATGGTCTTATGGCTTGTGGTGCGCTGATTATCCCGATAGGGATATTACTTGTCTATCTGATAATGCGCTTCTTCGACAATAAGCCTATTATCCGTAAGGTGAAGGTAGAACCTAAGCTGCCTCCCCATCAGTTGGCTATGCAGGAGATAGAACGTATCAAGAATGAGAAGGTATGGCAGAAAGGGGAACCGAAGGAATATTATACGGAATTGACTGATGCTCTTCGTACATATATAAAAGACCGTTTTGGTTTCAATGCTTTGGAAATGACTTCTACGGAAATCATAGACAAGTTGCTGGAAATGAAAGATAAGGAAGCAATATCGGATTTGCGTGAATTGTTCCAGACTGCTGATTTGGTGAAATTTGCCAAGCATAATCCATTGATGAACGAAAATGACGCTAACCTGATTAATGCCATTGACTTTATTAATGAAACCAAGGAGAAAGAAGAGGAGAATGCCAAGCCGCAGCCTACGGAGATTACCATTATCGAGAAACGTTCTTTGCGTACCAAGGTTTTGCTGGGAACGGGTATTGTAGTGTTGGCTGTAGCCCTTGTCAGTTCATTGATATATATCGGATTGGAGTTGTATAATTATTTTGCTTAATACAGGAAAAGTGACTTCAATCGGATATACATGAGTGAAAAGTGAGGGATGTTTGGAGCGAAGCTGAATTGTAAATCGTTAAATCGTACATAAATATGGTTTTTGCCAATATTGAATATTTATTTTTGCTGCTGTTGCTTATACCTTATATAGTATGGTATATTATGAAGCGGAAGAATAGTGAAGCTACGCTTCAGATTTCGGATGCCCGTGTGTATGCCCATACCCCTAAAAGCTATAAGAACTATTTGTTGCATGTACCGTTTGTATTGCGGATAATTGCCTTGATACTGATTATTCTTGTTTTGGCACGTCCGCAAACCACCGATAGCTGGCAGAACAGTGAGATTGAGGGTATTGATATCATGCTTGCTATGGACGTTTCTACCAGTATGCTGGCCGAAGACCTGAAACCTAACCGGTTGGAAGCGGCGAAGGATGTGGCGGCAGAGTTTATTAACGGACGTCCGAATGACAATATAGGTATAACTTTGTTTGCTGGAGAAAGCTTTACGCAATGTCCGTTGACAGTAGACCATGCCGTATTGTTGAACTTGCTTAAAGATATGAAGTGCGGGCTGATTGAAGACGGAACGGCAATCGGTATGGGTATTGCCAATGCCGTTACCCGTTTGAAGGATAGCAAGGCAAAGTCGAAAGTCATTATTCTGCTGACGGACGGTGTCAATAATAAAGGTGATATTTCTCCTTTGACGGCTGCTGAAATAGCCAAGAGTTTTGGCATTCGCGTTTATACTATTGGGGTAGGAACCAATGGTATGGCTCCTTATCCTTATCCGGTAGGCGGAACAGTGCAATATGTCAATATGCCCGTCGAAATTGATGAAAAGACTTTGACACAGATTGCCGGAACAACGGAAGGTAACTATTTCCGTGCCACCAGCAACTCGAAGTTGAAGGAAGTGTACGAGGAGATAGACAAGCTGGAGAAAACAAAATTGAATGTAAAAGAATACAGCAAGCGCCAGGAAGAGTACCGCTGGTTTGCGTTGGCTGCTTTCTTGTGCGTATTACTGGAGGTACTGTTACGCAACTCTATATTGAAGAAGATACCGTAAAAACGGAGAATGTCTTTTAGTGTATCAGTCATTGCGTAGCCAAATTGTAAATTGTAAATTGCTAAATTGTAAATAAAAAGATGTTTCGATTTGAAGAACCTGCATATTTGTACTTGTTGCTGCTGCTGCCTTTATTGGCGGCCTTCTACTTGTACTCCAATTATCGGAGGAGGAAAGCCATTCGTAAATTTGGTGACCCTATACTGATGGCACAGCTAATGCCGGATGTTTCCAAATACCGTCCGGATGTGAAGTTTTGGTTGGTTTTTGCGGCTATCGGGTTGTTCACGGTACTGCTGGCACGTCCGCAGTTTGGTTCCAAACTGGAGACGGTAAAACGCCAGGGAGTGGAAGTGATGATTGCGTTGGATATATCCAATTCCATGCTGGCACAAGACGTACAGCCAAGCCGCTTGCAGAAGGCAAAACGGCTGGTGGCGCAGTTGGTAGATAAGATGCAGAATGACAAGGTCGGTATGATTGTTTTTGCAGGTGACGCATTTACCCAGTTGCCTATTACGAGTGATTATATTTCTGCCAAGATGTTTTTGGAGTCCATCGACCCTTCGCTGATTTCCAAGCAAGGTACGGCAATTGGAGCTGCAATAAATCTGGCTGCCCGGAGTTTTACACCTCAAGAAGGAGTGGGACGTACTGTTATTGTCATCACCGACGGTGAAAACCATGAAGGTGGTGCCGTAGAAGCAGCTAAGGCTGCTGCAGAGAAAGGTATCCAGGTCAATGTATTAGGGGTAGGTATGCCTGAGGGTGCCCCTATTCCAATAGAGGGTACTAATGATTATCGTCGTGACCGTGAAGGTAATGTAATCGTTACTCGCTTGAATGAGCAGATGTGTCAGGAAATTGCTCAGGCAGGAAATGGTATTTATGTGCGCGTAGACAATACCAACGGTGCACAGAAAGCGATTAGTCAGGAAATCAACAAGATGGCAAAGGCAGATGTGGAAACACAGGTGTACACGGAATTCAATGAACAGTTTCAGGCAGTGGCATGGATTATTCTGCTGTTGTTACTGGCTGAGATGTTGATATTGGAGCGCAAGAATCCTCTGTTCCGCAACATTCATTTATTCTCTAATAAGAAATGATGCGTATGTTACAGAAAAAATATATTGGAATAGTTTTGCTGCTGTTAGTGGCAGTTTCAGCTTCTGCACAGAAGGCGGAACGCGATTATATCCGTAAGGGAAACCGTTTTTTTAAGGATAGCGTATATGTGGATGCAGAAGTGAACTATCGGAAGGCTTTGGAGGTAAACCCGAAGTCAACGGTTTCCATGTTCAACCTGGGAAATACATTGACCCAGCAGAACAAGCTGCAGGAAGCGATGGAGCAATATGTGGGAGCTACCAAGATAGAAAAGGACAAATCGAACTTAGCACAGATTTATCATAATATGGGAGTCATCTTTCATTCTCAGAAGGATTATGCAAAGGCGGTAGAAGCCTATAAGGAGTCGTTACGCAATAATCCGAAAGATGATGAAACGCGCTATAACCTTGCTTTGGCACAGAAACAGTTGCAAGACCAGCAGCAGAACCAGGATCAGAATCAAGATCAGGATAAACAGGACCAACAGAAGGAGCAGGATAAACAGCAGGATCAGCAGAAAGACCAGCAACAGAATCAAGACCAGCAACAACAACCTTCTCAGCCGGAAAAAAAAGATAATGAGATGTCTAAGGAAAATGCAGAACAGCTATTGAACTCTGTCATGCAAGACGAGAAGGATGTGCAGGATAAAGTGAAAAAGCAGCAGGTACTTCAAGGAGGTCGTCTGGAAAAAGATTGGTAACAAACATAATAGGAAATAATATATGAGAAAAATAGTTTTCTTATGGATAGCACTGATTGCAGTCGGTATGAATGTCTTTGCCGATGGCAAGGTATCGTTTACTGCGTCTGCTCCTGACGCTGTGGCGGTAGGAGACCAGTTCAGACTGTCGTATACGGTGACTACACAAAAGGTAAGGGATTTTCGTGCTCCTTCTATGAAGGGATTTGATGTGTTGATGGGGCCCAGCCGCTCGCAACAGAGTAGCGTGCAGATGATTAATGGGCAGACGACTTCAACCAGCAGTATTACATTCACTTATATTTTAATGGCGACTGCAGAAGGTGATTTTACCATTCCAGGAGCCACTATCACTGCTGATGGTAACCAAATGGTTTCGAATTCTGTACAAGTAAGGGTTCTTCCGGCAGATCAGGCTGCTAATGGAGCTTCTGGAAATGGTGGCAAACAGAGTGAGGGCACTGCCAGCCGCGCTTCTTCCGGGACATCTGTATCGAATAGTGATTTGTTTATTACAGCTACTGCCAGTAAGATGACGGTGTATGAACAAGAGGCTTTTCTGCTGACATACAAGATATATACCTTGGTGGACTTACGTATGTTTGATAATGTGAAATTGCCTGACTTCAAAGGATTCCATTCTCAGGAAGTAGAATTGCCTAATGACAGAAGATGGGGATTGGAGCATTATAAAGGTAGAAATTATCAGTCTACAATCTATCGTCAGTTTGTGTTGTTCCCGCAACAAGCCGGTAAGCTGACAATTGATGCTGCACGCTTTGATGCTTCCATTGCAAAGGCTACACAAGTTGCTGATCCGTTCGAGGCATTTTTCAATGGAGGAAGCAATTACGTAGAAGTTAAAAAGACAATTTTGACTCCGCAACTGACAATTGACGTAAAGCCCTTGCCGGCAGGTAAGCCAGCCGATTTTTCGGGAGGAGTGGGAGAGTTCAATATAACTTCTTCTATCAATAGTACAAATGTCAAGACCAATGATGCTGTTACTGTCAAACTTGTCATTTCTGGTACCGGTAATCTGAAATTGCTTTCTAATCCGGAAGTTAAATTCCCCGAGGATTTTGAAGTATATGATCCGAAGGTGGACAATAAATTCCGTCTGACAAATTCGGGCCTCTCCGGTAGTAAGGTCATTGAGTATCTGGCAATTCCTCGTAATGCTGGAACTTATAAGATTCCTGCCGTAAAGTTCAGTTATTTTGATATTAATTCCCGTTCGTATAAGACGTTGACTACGGAGGAGTATGAATTGCATGTGGAAAAGGGAGTAGGTAATGCTGCTCAGACTATTGCAAACTTTACAAGCAAGGAAGAGTTGAAAGTATTGAACGAGGATATTCGTTTTATCAAGCAGAATAACGTAACTCTGTCTCCCAAAGGTGATTTCTTCTTCGGTTCGTTGACGTATTGGTTGCTTTATTTGATACCGGGTATTGCATTCATTACATTCTTTGTCATCTATCGTAAGCAAATAGCAGCCAATGCAAATGTAGCAAAGATGCGTACCAAGAAAGCCAATAAAGTGGCGGTGAAACGTATGAAACAAGCTGGTAAATTATTGGCTGAGAATAAGAAAGATGCGTTTTATGATGAGGTTTTGAAAGCTCTTTGGGGGTATATCAGTGATAAACTGAACATTCCGGTATCCCGTTTGTCTAAGGATAATATCGAAGAGGAACTTCGTAATTATGGTGTGAATGATGCGTTGATAAAGGAATTCCTCGATGCATTGAATAACTGTGAGTTTGCCCGCTTTGCTCCGGGTGATGATAACCAGGCTATGGATAAGGTATATTCAGCTTCTTTGGAAGTTATCAGTAAAATGGAAAACTCGATAAAACATTAATCAGGAGGAAATGGTAATGAATAAAATATTGTTTTTTACTCTTAGTCTAGTGATGGCAATTACTGCCTATGGGCAGAATTCTGCATCTGTAGATACATTACAGACTGCTAGTGACTCTACATCCGTCGGTTCACATGCGGAATTCTCTGCTGCAAGGCAAGAAAGCAATGTGACAAAGGCTGAAGGTGACAGCGCTTATATACGGAATGATTATGCTTCTGCCATTCAAATATATGAGAATCTGTTAAAGAAGGGAGAGGCTGCAGAGGTCTATTATAATCTTGGCAACAGTTATTATAAGGCAGATGATATAGCAAGAGCTATATTGAATTATGAGCGTGCCTTGTTGTTGGAACCTGGTAATGCTGATATTCGTGCAAATTTGGAGATAGCACGTTCTAAGACAATCGATAAGGTAATCCCAGTTCCTGAGGTTTTCTTTGTATCTTGGACTAAATCGTTGATTAATTGTCTTAGCGTAGACGCATGGGCTAAGTTGGGGATTGTGTTCTTTGTACTATTACTCGTTTCGTTCTATCTCTTTTTCTTTTCAAAACAGATTACGGGAAAGAAAGTGGGATTTATTGCAGGAATAGTATTCCTGGTTCTTGTTATATTGAGTAATGTGTTTGCTGCTCAGCAAAAAGGCGAACTGATGGAACGTAACGAAGCTATAGTGTTGGCACCTAGTGTCACAGTGCGTAGTACTCCCAGTGAAAGTGGTACAAGTCTGTTCATTCTTCATGAGGGACGTAAAGTTGAGATAAAAGACAACTCTATGCGTGAATGGAAAGAAATTCGTTTGGAAGATGGTAAAGTAGGGTGGGTTCCAGCTTCTGCCATAGAAGGTATTTAAATTTTCCCTGTATTCTAAAAACAGCTCGTATAAACCCGATAATTCTGCTTTATACGAGCTGTTTCTGTCTATTTTTAGGAGCTTTTTCTCTGTACTTATAATTCTGCATACTTGAAAATGATTATTTTTTGGAGAGGCAATATTCTTTTTGAAAAAAGATAAAGAAATAGTTTGTTTTATCCTTTTTTTTCCTTAAGTTTATAGCGTGATAATAAAAAGTACAGAGTATTAACCATTAAATTTATGAATATGAGAACAATAACATTTAATGAATTACGTAAGATTAAAGACTCATTGCCTAGTGGTAGTATGCATAGAATAGCCGATGAACTTGGACTGAATGTTGACACTGTAAGAAATTTTTTCGGTGGACACAATTTTAAGGAGGGGAAAAGTGTTGGGATTCACTTGGAACCTGGACCAGATGGTGGATTGGTTATGATTGATGATACTACTGTTTTAGAGCGAGCTTTAAAAATTTTAGATGAAATGGCAGGTAAGACTGAAGAAGCTGTTCGAGCTTAAGAAGAGAAAGTTAGATAGAATCCCAATTGCTGACAACAATTGGGATTTCTTGTTTGTTTTAATCTCAAAATCAATGATATATGGAAGATAAATTAGTTACTTTGGCAATCTTAACGTACGCGAAAGCTCAAATATTGAAAAATGTTCTTGAAAATGAAGGTATTGAGACTTATATTCACAATGTAAACCAGATACAACCGGTTGTTTCTTCTGGCGTACGTGTACGTATTAAGGAGAGTGACTTACCTCATGCTCTGAAAATTACTGAAAGCTCTGCGTGGTTATCTGAAGAGGTAGTGGGGGGGAAGTCACCTAAACTGGAGAAGGTTAGTAATAAAGTGCTGATTCCAGTGGATTTTTCCAATTATTCTTTGAAGGCTTGCGAGTTCGGTTTCAATTTCGCTCAGAATATAGGTGCAGAAGTTGTTTTGCTACATGTTTATTTTACTCCTATATATGCAACTTCTTTGCCATACGGAGACGTATTTAACTATCAGCTAAGTGATGAGGAGAATGTAAGGAGTATCTTACAAAAAGTTCATGCTGATTTGAATGCATTATCTGATAAAGTAAAAGAGAAGGTAGCTTCCGGCGAGTTTCCAGATATTAAATATACTTGTGTTTTGCGTGAAGGTATTCCTGAAGAAGAGGTACTCCGCTATACCAAGGAATATCGGCCACGCATTATCATAATGGGAACTCGTGGTAAAAGTCAGAAGGATATTGATTTGATCGGCAGTGTAACGGCTGAAGTGATTGAACGTAGCCGTGTACCGGTATTGGCCATTCCTGAAAATACTCCATTCAAGCAATTTTCTGAAGCTAAGCGTATTGCATTCATTACTAATTTTGATCAACGTGATTTAATAGCTTTTGATTCGCTAATAAATAATCTGAAATCATTTAAGTTTTCAGTGTCTCTGATACATCTTTCAGATGTTCAGAATACATGGAATGAAATAAAACTGGCTGGTATTAAGGAATATTTTCAAAAACAATATCCACAATTGGAAATATACTATGATGTGGTAAAGAACGATAATCTGCTTAGTAGTTTAGACAGTTATATCAAAAGTAATCATATTGATATTATAACATTAACTTCTTATAAAAGAAATATATTTTCGCGCTTATTTAACCCTGGCATTGCCAGAAAGATGATTTTCCATTCTGATACACCATTGTTGGTAATTTACGGAAGACCGAATTAGGTGTTGAATATAGGTATATATGGTTTCTATCCAATATCAGCATTATGTTTAATATGGCGCTGGAATAATTTAATCTAATTTTAATTTCTTCTCTCCCTCACTTAAGAAATAACATTCTTTACTTAATGATATAACAATAATAAAAGCCTAATTAATAATTTAATTAGGCTTTTATTATTATGAAAGTATTACATCAACTTTTCAATTTCTTCGAATTCAGGGCCCATTTGCAAATTATAATACACTCTATATAGACCATTTAACCACAAATCTTTTTGATCAGGTTTCAGTTCTCTTGCCTTTTCATAATAAGGTTTTGCCTTTTCATAGAAAGTCTTCAGAGTAGCCTGGTCTTCTTTATACTTCGGATCATTAATATCTGTAGTTGCTTTTTCTGAGAAATCTTGTGCTTGTAAGCAGTAAATCAAGCCTAAATTAGAGTATGCTTCTGCATAATTAGGATCTACTTCTATAGTTTTTTTATAGAATTCAATAGCTTTATCATAGTCCTTCATATTGTGATAAAGGTAGCCTTTTACATACAAATAGAATGTATTGTTAGGATCTTTAGCCAACATATCATCAGCAAACTGCATAGCTTCGTCATATTTGTTGTTATTGCTATAATAATCAATCAAGTGACCGAAGAAGAATGAATGTTCAGGATATTTCTGGATACCTTCTTTTAAAGAAGCAATCCATTTAACAGTATCACCTTCAGCTTTCAATGCAGTAGAGATAAATTCCATTGCGTATTTCCCAACTTCTTTATCATCTTGCGCATAAGGAGCATACTTCAAAATACTAGGATAATCTTCCATCTTAGCAGCTGCTAAACTTGCATAATATGCTATTTGGGGTAATACAGTATCTGTTTGTAATAGATTTTCCTTTTCAAACATCGGGTTGATAGCAATATCAATGTATGTTGCAAAGAAATCTAATGCTTTTTTATTGTCTTCATTGGCTGCATCGCCTTCTTTCTGTGAGGCCAAATTAAAGAATTGGATACCGCCATTGATCAGATTACCGCGTTCTGCTAAAATTGTAGCAGAATTAGATTTTCTATATTTATTCTTGATTTTGCCCTTTTCATTGGGAATTTGTGCCAATTCGTCACATTTGAAGTAGAATTTACACATGTTCAATGCGCTATTATATACCTGAAGAGTGTCATAAGGTTTTCTCAGATAGGCATTTTCCATTTCTTTCTCACTTCTTTTTCTTTGGATAAGACCTGCTACATCCCACGTTTCGGCATTGTCCTTTGTTTCGGGATTGGTTAAAGCCTGATTTATCAGTTCCTCTGCTTTGGCAAAGTCAGGATTTACTCCGTTAGCAATACTTTTAGCCTCTTTTACGTTCTTTTCTTGGGCGAAAGTAAAGCTTGCGACAAGTAGTAAAACCATTGAAAATAATACTCTTTTCATGATTGTAGAAAATTTAAATTAATATTATGTCTATTCTTCATTTTCATTGTTTACCTCGTTCTGAGGGCTTTCAAGGGTATTTTCTTCCCCCTCCTCTATAAGTTCCTCTTCATTTTCTGAAGTGACTTTACATACAGAGCCGATTTCGTCATTACGTTTCTCAAGGTTGATTAGACGCACACCTTGTGTAGCACGTCCCATGATACGAACATCGGCGACTTTCAGACGGATGGTAATACCGGATTTATTAATAATCATCAAGTCATTTTCATCTGTAACAGACTTGATAGTTACTAATTTACCCGTTTTATCGGTGATATTCATTGTTTTCACACCTTTACCTCCACGATTGGTCTTGCGATAATCTTCAATATCCGAACGTTTGCCATATCCTTGTTCCGATACAACCATAATTGTTTCCGCTTCAGGATCTTTGATGCATATCATACCTACTACTTCGTCTTGACCGTCTTCATCCAATGTCATACCACGTACACCGGTGGCAGTACGTCCCATAACGCGCACAGCACTTTCATGGAAACGAATGGCACGTCCGTTACGGTTGGCAATGATGATTTCATTGTCGCCGTTTGTCATACGCACTTCGATTACACGGTCGTCTTCACGGATAGTGATAGCATTTACACCATTTTGGCGAGGACGTGAATACTGCTCAAGCAATGTTTTCTTAATGACACCATTCTTAGTACAGAACAATACATAATGGCTGTTGATAAATTCTTGGTCGTTCAGGTTCTTCACGCGCAAATAGGCGTTTACAGCATCGTCAGAGTCGATATTCAACAAATTCTGGATGGCACGACCTTTCGAATTCTTAGTACCTTCGGGGATTTCGTATACCTTCAGCCAGTAACACTTACCTTTCTGTGTAAAGAACATCATGGTATTATGCATGGTTGCAGGATAAATATGCTCTACAAAGTCTGCATCGCGGGTTTCGGTACCTTTGGAGCCTACCCCACCACGGTTTTGCGCACGGAATTCGCTCAGCGGTGTGCGTTTGATGTATCCCATGTGCGAGATGGTGATAATCATTTCATCATCTGCATAGAAGTCTTCCGGATTGAATTCTTCTGATGAATAGACAATTTCCGAGCGACGTTCGTCACCATACTTCTCTTTTACTTCAATCAGTTCATCTTTAATGACTTTGCGGCAGAGTTCGTCATTGACAAGGATTTCTTCCAAATAAGCAATCTGCTTCTGAATTTCCTCATATTCGGCGTGCAGCTGGTCTTGCATCAATCCTGTGAGCTGACGCAAACGCATTTCAACAATGGCACGTGACTGAATTTCACTGAGTTGGAATCGCTCCATCAAACCTGATATAGCATCATTCGGGGTTTTAGCAGCACGGATAATCTTGATTACTTCGTCGATATTATCAGATGCAATGATTAATCCTTCCAGAATATGTGCACGTTCTTTGGCCTTGCGCAAATCATACTGAGTACGGCGGATGACTACGTCGTGTCTGTGCTCAACGAAGTGTTTTATCAAATCTTTCAGATTCAACAGACGTGGACGGCCATGTACCAATGCAACATTGTTCACACCAAAAGATGTCTGCAGCATTGTCATCTTGTAGAGCTTGTTGAGTACAATGCTGGCATTTGCATCACGTTTTACATCAATAACGATACGCATACCTTCACGGTCGGATTCGTCATTAGCATTGGCAATACCTTCAATTTTCTTTTCGTTGGCCAGATCGGCTATATTCTTAATCAATTCAGCTTTGTTGACACCATAGGGAATTTCTGTCACAACGATTTTATCGTGCGTCGAACCAGTCTCAATTTCGGCTCTAGCACGCATTATGACACGTCCGCGTCCCGTGAGATAGGCTTCGCGAACACCGCTCATACCGTATATATAGCCTCCGGTCGGGAAATCAGGAGCTTTGACATACGTCATCAGCTCTTCTATATCGATGTCATTGTTTTCAATGTATGCAATACAAGCGTCAATAACCTCAGATAGATTATGGGTCGGCATATTGGTAGCCATACCTACGGCAATACCAGATGCACCATTTACCAAAAGATTCGGAATACGGGCCGGCATGACGGTAGGCTCTTGCAAAGAGTCATCGAAATTGTTCTGCATGTCAACAGTCTCTTTCTCAAGGTCTGTCATCATGTCTTCACCAATTTTTCGCAAACGACACTCTGTATAACGCATGGCAGCAGCACTGTCACCGTCTACTGAACCGTAGTTACCTTGTCCATCTACCAACATGTAACGCATTGCCCAAGGCTGAGCCATACGTACAAGAGCTCCGTAAACGGACAAGTCGCCATGAGGGTGATATTTACCTAATACTTCACCTACAACTCTGGCTGATTTTTTATAAGGTTTGTCGGAGGTATTTCCTAATCCCATCATTCCGAAAAGAATTCTTCGGTGAACGGGTTTAAAACCATCTCTAACATCCGGAAGGGCACGTGAAACAATGACCGACATAGAGTAGTCAATGTACGATGACTTCATTTCCTCCTCGATGTTAATCTTTATAATTCTGTCTTGTTCAAGCATTTAAAAAGATTATTAATTATACATTTTCGGGTTCGTGAAAAACCACGCTAAAGTACTGCTTTTTTACGATATACAAAAGTTTTCCTCCATAAACTTTGTTGCCTGCAACATAAATATGGAAGTACTCCCTCCCTTCCTCACCAAATTGCTATTAATATATAAGGTATAAAGTGGAAAAACAGATTTGAAATTTATGGCACGGGATTTGTATACTATTAAATCAGTTAAATATGATACGCTGAATTAATAAATGCGTATCTTTGTCGTGGATAACCTTTTTAATTGAGGAGAATTATAAAATATGAACAATCAATTTTCACAAAGAGTTTCAGACATAATTACTTATAGCAAGGAAGAAGCCAATCGATTGAGAAATCGCTATATTGGTCCGGAACACCTTCTGCTCGGCATGCTGCGTGATGGCGGAGGAAAAGCTATTGAAATATTGTTGAAACTTGATATAGATTTAAAACGAGTAAAAAGTCGTCTGGAGGGTTTCCTAAAGGATGCCGAGGACGATACTCTCTTGCCGGACGCTGAAGTGCCCTTGTCCCCGATGACGGCTAAGATATTGAAGATGTGTATGCTTGAAGCGCGTTTGCTGAAAAGTGCAACTGCCGATACGGAACATGTATTGCTGGCTATCTTGAAAGATGGCGACAATCTTGCTGCAACTGTTTTGGAAGAACACCGGGTGGATTATCAGGCTGTATTTGAACAGCTTTCGATGAAATCGACCAATCCGAATGCGGGAATGGGATTCACCGAGGATGATGAAGAGGATGAAGAAGATATGAATATGTCCCGCTCCTCCCGTACTGGGGGAGCTGGTTCGGCTTCGGCTGCACAGGCTGCATCCAGAAAGCCGTCCAATGATACTCCTGTGCTGGACAATTTCGGCGTAGACATGACGCGGGCTGCCGAAGAAGGCAAGCTGGACCCGGTTGTGGGTCGCGAACGCGAGATTGAACGTCTGGCGCAAATCTTGAGCCGCCGTAAGAAGAACAATCCGGTGCTTATCGGTGAACCTGGAGTCGGAAAATCTGCCATCGTAGAGGGTTTGGCATTGCGTATTGTGCAAAAGAAAGTTTCGCGCATTTTGTTTGAAAAGCGCGTGGTGATGCTTGATATGGCCTCTGTGGTGGCGGGAACAAAATACCGTGGTCAGTTTGAGGAACGTATCCGCTCTATCATCAACGAGTTGCAGAAAAATCCGAATGTCATCCTTTTCATCGATGAAATCCATACGATTGTAGGTGCCGGTGCTGCTGCCGGTTCCATGGATGCTGCCAATATGCTGAAACCAGCTTTAGCGCGTGGTGAAATACAGTGTATTGGAGCTACCACTCTCGATGAATACAGAAAGAATATCGAGAAAGACGGTGCTTTGGAACGTCGTTTCCAAAAGGTGATTGTAGAGCCTACCACAGCTGAAGAAACGCTTCAGATATTGAAGAATATCAAGGAGAAGTATGAAGACCATCATAACGTGAGCTACACGGATGAAGCCTTGGAAGCATGTGTCAAGTTGTCAGCACGCTATATAACCGACCGCAACTTCCCGGATAAAGCTATTGATGCTTTGGACGAGGCGGGTTCGCGTGTGCATTTGACGAATATTAATGTTCCGAAAGAAATTGAGGAACAGGAAAAGCTGATTGAAGAGGCACGTAGCCTGAAGGCTGAAGCTGTAAAGTCACAGAATTTTGAGCTGGCTGCCAGCTACCGCGACCGTGAGAAGGAACTTTCTGTCCGCTTGGAGGAGATGAAGGTTGAGTGGGAAGCCCGTTTGAAGGATGACCGCCAAACGGTAGGTGAAGAGGAAATAGCCAATGTTATTTCAATGATGTCCGGTGTACCCGTACAGCGCATGGCGCAGGCAGAAGGACTTAAACTGGCCGGAATGAAGGAAGAACTACAGGCGAAGGTGATAGCTCAAGATGCTGCGATAGAGAAACTTACCAAAGCAATCTTGCGTAGCCGTGTAGGGTTGAAAGACCCGAACCATCCCATCGGAACTTTTATGTTCCTTGGCCCTACTGGTGTGGGTAAGACGCATTTGGCAAAGCAATTGGCAAAATATATGTTTGGCTCTGCCGATGCCTTGATACGTATCGATATGAGCGAGTATATGGAGAAATACACCGTATCTCGTATGATTGGTGCCGCTCCGGGATATGTGGGCTATGAGGAAGGCGGCCAGTTGACTGAAAAGGTGCGTCGCAAGCCGTATTCCATTGTCTTGCTGGATGAGATTGAGAAAGCCCATCCGGACGTGTTCAACATCTTGCTCCAGGTACTGGATGAAGGTCGTTTGACTGACAATTATGGCAGAACCATCGATTTCAAGAATACGGTTATCATTATGACCTCCAATATCGGTACGCGGCAGTTGAAGGAGTTTGGCCGTGGCGTAGGTTTTGCGGCGCAAAACCGCACGGATGACAATGAACATTCGCGCAGTGTGATACAAAAGGCTCTGAACAAGACTTTTGCTCCCGAATTTTTGAATCGTTTGGATGAAATCATTACTTTCGACCAGCTCTCCTTGGAGGCTATCACAAAGATTGTGGACATTGAGCTGAAAGGCTTGTACGAACGGGTTGAAGCAATTGGTTACAAGCTGGTTGTGGAGGATGATGCAAAGACATTCCTTGCTTCGAAAGGGTACGATGTACAGTTTGGTGCGCGCCCATTGAAGCGTGCCATTCAGAACCACTTGGAGGATGGACTTTCCGAGCTGATAGTGGCGGCAGAGTTACAGCCGGGTGATACGGTAAATGTATCAGTAGACAAAGAAAAAGATGAGCTGAGCATCAAGAAGGCATAAGCAGTTCTTTATAAAAACCGTCAAAATGTCAGTCCTTATGGGCTGGCATTTTTTTTGTGCTATATCTGCCGGAATAATTAAAAATATAAATCTAAAAAATATAAATGTAGTATGCAAAAAGGTAATATTGGGGTAACTACTGAGAATATCTTCCCCGTCATTAAAAAGTTCTTGTATAGTGATCATGAAATTTTTCTCCGTGAGTTGGTTTCTAACGCGGTTGATGCTACACAGAAGCTGAAAACACTCTCCTCTATCGGTGAGTTCAAGGGTGAAGTTGGCGATTTAACCGTACATGTCTCGCTGGGAAAAGATACCATTACGGTGTCCGACCATGGTATAGGTCTTACGGCTGAAGAAATAGACAAGTATATTAACCAGATAGCTTTCTCTGGCGCCAATGACTTCCTTGAGAAATATAAAAACGATGCCAACGCCATCATCGGCCATTTTGGATTGGGTTTCTATTCGGCTTTTATGGTTGCCAAGAAAGTCGAAATCATCACTAAATCCTATCGGGAAGGCGCCCAGGCTGTAAAGTGGACATGCGATGGCAGTCCGGAGTTTACGATTGAAGACACTGATAAGGCAGAACGTGGTACGGATATCGTTCTTTACATAGACGATGACTGCAAGGAATTCCTTGAAGAAGCGCGCATTTCCTCTTTGTTGAAGAAGTATTGCAGCTTCCTCCCTATCCCGGTTGCATTCGGCAAGAAGAAAGAATGGAAAGACGGCAAGCAGGTTGAAACTGCCGAGGATAATATCATCAATGATTCCAACCCGTTGTGGACGCTGAAACCCAGCGAATTGAAAGATGAAGATTATAAGAAGTTCTACCGTGACCTTTATCCTATGTCCGACGAACCTTTATTCTGGATTCATCTGAATGTGGATTATCCGTTCCACCTTACCGGTATTCTGTACTTCCCCAAAGTGAAGAGCAACATCGAGTTGAACAAGAATAAGATTCAGCTCTATTGCAACCAGGTATATGTGACGGATTCGGTGGAAGGTATTGTTCCCGACTTCTTGACCCTGCTGCATGGTGTGCTCGATTCACCGGACATTCCATTGAACGTTTCCCGTTCTTATTTGCAGAGCGATGCCAACGTGAAGAAGATTTCTACATATATCACGAAGAAGGTGTCAGACCGTTTGCAGTCTATCTTCAAGAATGACCGTAAACAGTTTGAGGAAAAGTGGAATGACTTGAAAATCTTCATCAACTACGGAATGCTTACGCAGGAAGATTTCTATGATAGAGCCAAGGATTTTGCCCTTTTCACCGATACAGACAGCAAATATTATACTTTCGAAGAGTATAAGACGTTGATTAAAGATAACCAGACGGATAAGGATGGAAATCTGATTTATCTGTATGCCAACAATAAAGATGAACAATACAGCTACATAGAGGCCGCTACGAATAAAGGATACAATGTGCTGTTGATGGATGGACAGCTGGACATTGCGGTGGTGAGCATGTTGGAACAGAAGTTCGAAAAGGTTCGCTTCACTCGTGTAGACAGCGATATTATTGATAATCTGATTGTCAAGGAAGACAAGAAGAACGAAGCGTTGGAAGCCGGCAAGCAGGAAGTTCTTTCTTCCATCTTCAAGAGCCAGTTGCCCAAGATGGATAAGACGGAGTTCAACATCACGGCGCAGGCTTTGGGCGAAAATGCCACTCCTATCATGATAACTCAGAGCGAGTACATGCGCCGTATGAAGGAAATGGCGAATATCCAGGCTGGAATGAGCTTCTATGGCGAAATGCCGGATATGTTTAACCTGGTATTGAATTCAGACCATAAGCTGGTAAAAGAAGTTCTGGCAGATGAAGATAAGGAATGTGCTGCTGCCGTTGCTCCGGTTCAGGCAGAGATGGATGAAGTGAACAAGCAGCGTACTGACCTGAAAAAGAAGCAGGAAGGCAAGAAAGATGAGGATATACCGACTGCCGAAAAGGATAAAGTGAATGAGCTGGATAAGAAGTGGGACGAACTGAAAACACAGAAAGAAGGCATCTTCGCCGATTATGCTGCCAAGAATAAGGTTGTCCGTCAACTGATAGATTTGGCACTGCTGCAGAATGGTATGTTGAAAGGTGAAGCTTTGAACAACTTTGTCAAGAGAAGCATTGACCTGATAAAATAAGCCCCTTTAAATTTGCATTTAATATATGCAAGGGTATTGTGATTCTTCGGAGTCGCAATACCCTTTTTTTATTCATTTTCACCAATTAGGGTGTGATTTTCTTCGTTGAATACGGCATTTTTAGAAACTATTGTTTATATTTGGGGCAATGAACATTTATCTTACTCGGAATAGCATAGTTATGAAAAGAGTTTTATTGTTTTTTTCGTTTCTTCTATGTGGCTTTATTTTACAAGCTCAGAAAGTGGGGCTTGTACTGAGTGGCGGTGGAGCAAAAGGCATGACTCATATAGGCATTATCCGGGCTTTGGAAGAGAATAATATCCCCATTGATTATATAACCGGAACCTCTATGGGAGCTATCATCGGTTCTCTGTATGCTATGGGGTATTCCCCGGACGATATGGAGGCGCTGTTGCGCTCTCCCGACTTTAAGCGTTGGTATTCGGGCAAAGTGGAGCCTAAATACGAGTATTATTTTAAGAAGAATCGTCCTTCACCGGAATTTTTTAATATCCGTTTTGCTTTTAGGGACTCGCTGCATATAAAGCCCCAGATACTTCCCACAAGCATGGTCAACCCCATACAGATGAACCTGGTATTTGTGGAATTGTTTGCACGTGCTACGGCTGCATGTGGCGGTAATTTCAACAAACTGTTTGTTCCTTTTCGCTGTATAGCATCCGATGTGTACAATAAAAAGCCATTGGTATTGAGTAAAGGGGATTTGGGAGATGCGGTACGTGCTTCCATGAGCTTTCCATTTGTCTTCAAACCGATAGAAATAGACAGTACGCTTGCTTATGATGGCGGCATTTACAATAATTTCCCTACGGATGTGATGCGGGAGGATTTTCATCCGGATGTCATCATTGGCAGTGTGGTGGCGGCAAATCCCGGTAAGCCGAAGGAGAATGACCTGATGAGCCAATTGGAGAATATGATTATGCAGAAGACCGATTATTCCATTCCGGACTCATTGGGCATAGTCATGACCTTCAAGTACGATGATGTCAACCTGCTGGATTTTGACCGTCTGCAGGAATTGCACGATATAGGCTACAACCGTACTCTTAATATGATGGATTCCATCAAAAGCCGTGTTCACCGTAGGGTGAATGCTGATAATGTGCGTTTGAGGCGCCTTGTCTTCCGGAGTAACCTGCCTCAATTCCGTTTTCGGGATATTATTATTGAAGGGGCGAATGCCCAACAGCAAGCCTACATCAAAAAAGAGTTCCATGATGAAGAGCATGAAGTCTTTACTTATGAAGACTTGAAGCGCGGGTATTTTCGTTTGCTGGCAGATAATATGATTTCGGAAATAGTTCCTCATGCTGTGTATGATTCGGAATCCGATTTGTATGAGCTGCATTTGAAGGTGAAGATGGAGGATAATTTTTCCGTGCGTCTGGGGGGCAGTGTCTCTACCACGAGCTCAAATCAAATCTATTTGGGAATAGGATATCAGAACTTGAATTATTATTCCAAGGAAATCACTTTTGACGGTCAGTTGGGTAAGATTTATAATAATGCCCAGTTGATGGGTAAGATTGATTTGCCTACCCACATATCTACGTCCTTTCGTTTTATTGCTTCAATCAGTACCTTCGATTACTACAAGAAGGACAAGCTGTTTTCCAGGAATGACAAACCTTCATTCAATTCAAAGGACGAACGTTTTGTGAAGTTGATGGTTGCCTTGCCGTTTTTGGCCAATAAGCGTGCGGAGTTCAGTCTGGGATATGGCCAACTGGAAGATAACTACTTTCAATCCAGCGTAATAGATTTCGATAAGGACCGTTCGGACAGAAGTACCTACAAACTTTTGGGAGGTTCCATCGGTTTCTATGGGAGTACCCTGAATACGCGGCAATACGCGACAAAAGGCTATCTGGAGAAACTGATAGCCCAGGTATTTACCGGGAGGGAAAGATTTGAACCGGGGAATCCGCAAGAAGGGTACAGTCCTTCTCCGCAAGAACGGCAATCATGGTTGCAAATTTCTTATATGAAAGAGGCATATCACACAATGGGGCCGAAGTTCACCCTGGGATGGATGGCAGAAGCACTGTATTCGTCGAAAAATTTCTCTGAGAATTATACGGCAACCATGATGCAGGCAGGAGAATTTGCACCGACTCCGCATAGTAAACTGATGTACAATGAAGCTTTTCGTGCCAACCAGTATGTGGCTGCCGGTATCAAACCCATATATGTTTTGAACGACATGTTCCAGTTCCGGACAGAATTTTATGGCTTTACACCGATTTTTCCGATAAAAAAGAATGCATTGAATAAAGCATATTATGGAAAAGCATTCTCCCGCTTTGAGTATATGGGAGAAGTTTCTGTTATTTGTCATTTGCCCTTCGGAGCCATCTCTGCTTATGTAAATCATTATAGCTCACCGAGAAGGGAGTGGAATGTGGGGATGACCATCGGCTGGCAG